>Ga0216295_1000001_pt1 | contig 77861 bp, 96 predicted proteins | sample 21hB_Boncat_minu_FD_161281 | JGI IMG/M metagenome (GOLD analysis project Ga0216295, IMG submission 161281) | Terrestrial sediment cell enrichment communities for BONCAT metagenomics from Utah, United States - 21hB_Boncat_minus | ecosystem: Environmental > Terrestrial > Deep subsurface > Rock...
GCGAGGGTCTGGGCGGCGGCGGGAGCGGCTGAAAGGATTGCCGCTGCAAGGATCGAGTTCCTCGCAATTCGCCATGCTAGAGAGGAGAAAGGATTGAGTCCCCGCATTTGTCCCCCAGACCTTGTTAAGGTTCTATTCACCTAAACTGGCACGGAGGACGGGTGACCCTCAAGGACTTGGTTAGCGGATGGTTAATGTGTCGCAGTGCGCGCGGCAGACGGAAACTGCAAATAGGATAGCTAAAAAGCTATTCTGTTTGTGTTGCGGCCGAATGAAAGTTGGTATACTCATAAGCTATCCTATTTGCGGGAGTGAAGCATGGATCTCTCATCCGGTAAGAATTTGAGGCTGAATGAGCAGATTGAGATCGCATCATTGATGCACTTGTTGGTTCTGGACAGGCTGTTCCTTGAAACCAACTGGCTCGCATCCGACGCAGTTTTTCATGGTGGAACTGCCTTATCGATCGTCAGGAACTCGCGCCGCTTCAGTGAGGACCTAGACTTTATGGTGACTCCAGAGGCCATTCAGAAACTCGACAATGCGATCGAGAAGGTCAGGGATTACGTGGAGGGTCGGATGGAGTTGCCGCTCCCGGGCGGACGCGTGTCTGTTAAGGGACCCAGAGGCAATGAGGTGACGAAGTGGGAATTCAAGTGGGATCACCCGGGACGCCGGGGCAAAGTAATGGTGAAAGCCGAATTCCTCGTTACCGAAGCAGCGCTCCTTTCTGCCTATCGCTCAACTCACATCATTCCCACATCAAGAGGTGTCGTCGGGATCAGTACCCCACTTCCCGTACCCGACCTCATTTCCGCATGGGCAGACAAGATCAAGGCGATGGCCACACGACCGGATTTCAAATGGCGTGATGCATATGATCTCGCCTGGATTGCTCAATGCCTTCGCCGTGAGGATGAGATTTCCGTCGAGGACTACCGCCAAGCACTCACAGCTACTGCGGCTATTTACGATAAGTCGCTGCGGGATGTGGAGGAAGGGCTTTCCAAGGTTTTGGCCTCGGGGGTCTTCGAGAGCATCTCCAAGTTCGAGACTGACATGGCGAAGTGGTTTGAAGAGGAACTGTACCCTCGTTATCGGGAGACCGGACAATTCAGGATGGCGCTCGCAGGAGCCCGTCGTGAGGTTGAGAACGCAATCGAGATGATCAACGCACCCGCTCTTGGAGTTTCCCCGTGAAGGAGAGAGATCGAAGAGACGTCATTGCCATGCTCCGGAAACTGCCTGCCGTGACGAACCTGAGGGAGATGCAGGCTTTCCTGGGGATGACCCACGGGTATGCCAAGAACGCGGCCTCACGGTGGATGGCGCGTGAGTTGCTGGCCCCGTTCGGGCCTAGGACTGGAACGTACTACAATTTGGTGGTTGACCCCACTGGCCCCCAGACGAGAGTTAAGGAGGCTGTAGACAAGTTATTCAACCGCCCTGTGGTCGGCATTGGGGCCTTCGCACTCAAGGATTGGACGAGCCAGATTACACACCTGCGGGAACTCGCAATCTTCATGGGTGGGCCTGATCGCACCCTTCCGCAAATGAACGGCATCATTGCGGTTGGCCGTAAGGTAAAATGGTTTCAGGTAGTGCTTCCCAAGTGTGAGATCGGGACCGACGGGTTTCTGATGGCGCCACCGGAATACGCCTTGGTCGACGCAATCATGGCCGACGGTGCGGGGGACATTTGGCGACCGGACCCGTCGGACATCGATCTTCCGATCGACCTCAGCCCAGAGGAGGCCAGCCGGAGGATTGAAGTGGCCGCTGAGGCATTGGGCGCTGACATTGATGCCGTGCGAGAGTTCGCAAGGGAAATCGATGGCCTCGACAACATCACGCCGGGACCCTAGTCGATCAGTCGTCGCAGGTCTGAGGTTGGAACAATCGAGGGGGAACCATGCACGTCTACATCATCGAGGAAAGGTCCAATGGCCAGCCTACTGGGTTCCTGAAGGTCGGAAAGGCGGATTCCCCAACTGAAAGACTTACGGGACTCCGTTCTGGAAACCCCCGGGAGCTGGTGGTCCGTTCGGTCTTCAAGTGCGGGAAGCTCGCTGAAAGGATCGAGAAGATCGCGAAGGAAAGGTTAGGGGAGCATTGCGTCAACGGTGAATGGTTTGCTGTCCCATTGGAGGTCGCTCACGCGTGTGTCGAAGCGATCTTTCAGGAGCAGACGGCAACTAAAGAGGGGTTGCGTCTCAGCGAGGGCGATGGGAACACTCGCAGAGATGCGGTTTCATCGCTTCAGTCGTTACCTGCGGTATTTGACATCCGGGATATGGAAGTCCTCCTCGGGATGGATCGAGGATACATCAAGAACAGGATTCATCGTTGGTCTGAACGCAATATGATTGTGCCTCTCGGGCCTAAGGCTGGCGTTTACTTCAATCTCGTTGTGGATCCAAACGGGCCCCAGACCCGAATTAAGGAATCTTTGGATAAGTTGCTCGGGCGCGCATTCGTAGGAATTGGGGCTATGTCGTTGCACCAATATGGATGGTTGCCAAATCAGCCCCAACAAAAAGAAATCGCAGTTCCAGTAAGCGCCAGCGTGCGCACTATCCCAAAGATGAACGGCATCATTGCGGCTGGACGTCTCAGGGGGTGGTTTCACGCCGTTCTCCCGAAGGCCTCGGAAAGCGTAGACGGAATCCGCATTGCACCTCCCGAATTTGCTTTGGTGGAGGCGATCAAGTCAGAGGGATCTGAGGGCCTCTGGAACCCCTCTCCATCCGACATCGTGATCCCAGACGACATCCATCCGGCCGAAGCGGTCCGCCGCATCGAAGAAGCCGCAGTCGCCCTGAAGGCGGACATCGGTCTCGTTCGCGAGTTCATGTCCCGGATCGACGGACTAGACGACGTCCTGCCATCACCCTGAAGCCGCGATGTCCCTTTCATCGGACAGAAAGCCCATGAGGTGAAGGCCCCTCGAGATCGTATGGGCAGGCCCGGCGTCTCCCATCGGCAACGCCGTCAGTACCCATTCCCCGATCACCCCATCGGTCGGCTCCCTTTCGCCGAACCAACGCCGTCGCACGGCGCTGCGGAAGAGATCAGCCGTCTCGGAGGCATCCAGCATTCGTCCCTTTGAAGCCAGCACTGCGGCCTGGCATCCGAGCGCGGACGGCACCGCATCCCCGGCGAGCAGGATGTTCTCCATCCCGCCCTCGAGGTCGCCCTTCAGGAGCCTGACGATGCCGAGGTGCGCCTGGTTGGTGCGCGTGAGCGGCGTCGCATCCTCGACGATCCCGTCGGCTATTCTGCCGGCCGCCTCAGTCTGCCCACATAGGCTAAGCCCGAGCGCGGAGGATACGGTCGTGACCACGTCGAACGGGTTCATGTCCGCAGCCGCCCGGAAGGAGGCGGATGCCTGGAGGGAGTGCCCGCTCACGGCGAGGGCCCAGCCGAGGGCGAGGTGGGACAGGGCATCCGCCGGGTCGAGGGCAACCGCGTGCCGGGCCAGGGACAGCGCCTCCTCCCGTCGTGCGCGTGCGAGCCTCGTGCCGGGGAACACGTGCGGGCGGGACGCGATGGTCCTCGCGAGGCAGGACATGGCCCCGGCATGGTCGGGCCTCTCCGCGATGATGGACCTGAAGATCCTCTCCGCCCTCAGGTCCGACTGCGGGCTCCAGTCCATGCGAAGGGCCATGCCGCGGAGCCAGCGGTCGTGGATGGGAGCTTCCATATCCGCAAGTCCCGCGACGCAGGACAGGCGGGCCTCGATCACGCTCATGTGGAGGGCAGTGGCAACTGTCCTGATGATCCTCCTCTGGCTCTTGTACCAGCGCAGGACATCCGCCCGGTAGGTTTCACCCCACACGACCCTGCCGGATGCCGCGTCGCGGACGGTGAGCATCAGGATCACGTCGTCGTCGTCGGCCATGGCCATGCAGCCGAGCACGTATCCGTCCCGCGGCGTGTCGCTGCCCTTCACTTGGACGACGTTCCATTGCCGAAACCTCAGCAGGGACACGGTGAGGTCCTGGCGGAACGCCTCGATGAAGGCCGCTTGGTCAGTGGGGAGGGACGTCGTGATGAACTCGGACAGGTGTACGGTGAGCGTCGGGGACGGATCGGGTCCGGACTGGATGAATGACGGCCTTCCTCCTGACCTGAGGTCATCCATGAGGGCGCGTGTCTCTTCGGAAGGGAGAATGCCGTATCGGCTGCGGAAGGCATCCTCCATCTGGGAATAGGCTAGCATCGCCTCTGCGAGGTTCCCCTCCTCGGCGTGGGACTGCATCAGCAAACGGCATCCCAGCTCGTTGGCCTTGTCGATGTTGCGGATGGCGGTCCCAATCTGCCGCCTCGTGGCCAAGGGGGCGACGGACCCGTCGGCAAGGGCGTGCAGTCGGAGCAGGAGTTCGTTGCGCACCTCCACCCGCCGGGCGGCAACCCATTCGGAGAAGGCCCGGCCGAGGTCGTCGAAGCCCTGGAGGAAGGTGTCCGGGAGGCTCGGGACGGAGAGCATCTCGGTCGGGACACGCCCCTGGCCAAGCGTCTCGAGCATCGCGGCGTAGTCGCTCCGGACGTTCTCCGTTCGCAGGCGGACGCCGATGCGGCTCACGTCGGCCACGTCGTCGAAGGCGGTCGGGAACCTGTTGCGGACATCCTTGAACGTCTGCCTGAGGGCGGACAGGGACTGTTCCGGTTCCGAGTCCGGCCAAAGGAGGGTTCCGAGCCTCCGCCTCGACGCGGAGTGGCCATGGGTCAGCGAGAGGTAGGCGAGGACAGCGAGAAACTTGCGGCGCGTGATGGGAAGCTCCGCTCCCGCCATGCGAAGGCTGGATTGCCCGAACAGCATGAGCTGGTATCGGGGGAGGCTCTCGGTTCCGGCCATTTCCTGGCGCTCCGTTTGGACCGCTCGGTGACTACGGCACCTTCCCGCATGCCGCCCCTTCAGACCCCGCGATCTTGTTCATGCCGACACATCGCATGGAGTACCCCCACGGAGTAGTGTCGGACGCGTGGTCAACGTGATGCCGTTGATGTGGTTCCCTGTCGCACCTTGGGTCGGGAACCTTCCGATCGAATCCTCTGAGTCGGTGGATGAGGGGAGCAACGTGACGAGTCCTGCGGCGAGTCTTGACGGCTGCCCTTCGGCGCTGATAGGCATGGGGAATGACCAACGCGACTGACCAGCGCCATCTCCCGACCGTCCGCTCCCTGCGGACCGTCCGCGCTCGCGTTCTCGGAGGACGAGGTCTCCGCGTCCCGTCGTGACGTCGCGGTAGGCTCGTGTGTGCCCGCCGCTCCCGGCGGGACGTAAAGCCCGAGCCACATAGACGACAACGGGACAACAGGGAGACCGTCCCATGCTTCACATTCACAACGTCAACTCGCTCGTCCACTGGGAGGAGCAGGACATCCGCCTGCGCGAGGACATGATCCGCTTCTTCTCGGACGAAGTCCGGCGCTTCCTGCGCGACACCAACCCGGCCTGGGACATGCGCCGCGTCGAGGCGCCGACGCTCGTGCCCCGGGAGCTGATCTCGTCCGCCTACACGAACGGGGACATCTGGGCACAGGAGACCATGACCGAGCACGAGACCGAGCTCGTCCTCAGGCCCGAGACCACACCGGGCACCTACGCATACATGAGGCACCTGCTCGACAGCCAGAGCCGGACGAGGCTTCCCCTGTGCGTGTGGCAGGCGGGCAAGTCATACCGACGCGAGCAGGAGCAGGCATCCAAGCACATGCGCCTGAAGGAGTTCTGGCAGATGGAGTTCCAGTGCGCCTTCACGGCCGACACGAAGAACGACTACCACGCCACTTGCCTTGAACCCGTGCGGAGGATGATCGCATCCATGATCCACCTGCCGACGCGCCTCGTGCCGTCCGACAGGCTTCCCGCCTACTCGGAGGTCACGATGGACGTGGAGGTCGACAACGGGGACAAGTGGATGGAGGTCTGCTCCATCTCGCGGCGGACCGACTTCCCGGGCAAGTTCCGGGTGGCGAACAAGAAGTCGGAGATCGTGGAGCACGAGGTCAAGGTGCTGGAGATCGCCATCGGCCTGGACCGCTGCCTCTACAACTGGCGGGTCGCTGCCGAGAGGGCATGAAGCCTGCGGAGCCGGGGCGGGGAGCCCCGGCTACCTGCCGTTACCGGAACGATGCGACCGAGGCATCCGAGCGTTGCGCGGGGATGTTGCTCGCCGCCCACATGGCCGCCTGGGTGCGGTTCGCGGCGCCGATCTTCCTGAGGATGGCCTTCACGTGGACCTTCACGGTGGCCTCGGTGACATCCAGCTCGCGTGCGATGATCTTGTTCGGCTCGCCTTCCTTGAGCCTGCCGAGGATTTCCATCTCGCGGGGCGAAAGATTGCGGATGCGCTTGGCTTCTCCCGTGACCGGATCGACCTCCGCGACAGGGCAGGGGGCAGTCTGGGCCAAGGCCGGCTGAGCACCGAGAAGGGCGTGGAGGATGGAGGACGGCATCACTGTCTCGCCGAGCGTCACCAGCTCGAGGGACTTGATCATGACCTCGCGGCTGGAGCCGGACAGCAGGACTCCGTGTGCCCCGGCTGCGTGTGCCGCCAGGAATGTACGGGGATCGGCGCTCTCCATGATGGCGACGACGAAGGACTCCGGGAGAGCGTCCTTCAGCCGTTCGACCGTAGCGGCGACGTCATTGACGGAATGGATGATTGCCAGCGAACCTGGTGCGGCTGGCGGGACTGCGGCCTGCCCGGAGGCAGTTTCGGCGACGTGGAACTGCGTCCCCTCGAGGATTTGGGAAAGGCCCATCCGGATCAACGCGTTGTCGCTGACGATGAAGGTCTGGACCTTGCGATCACCTTGCACCGCGATCACGTCTTGAGTACCCAGTACGGCGCTGCTGTACATCAGAACTGCCCCATCGGTTAATAAGTTCTCAATCTTTAAGAACATGTGCACCGATTTGGCAAGAGATTATTGCTTGTTGGGCTAATAAACCTTTCCAGATGTTTCGCCGACGAAGTACCACCGAAGATGTAGGAAAAGTAGCTTGGCAGCGGCCGACATGGAAGCGAAGGCCTCGCCGCCAGTCACGGGCGGCGTGGTTCGGGCTGGCTGTCCAGGCGATCGATCTCCTGGGAGGCGTAACGGACGAAAACCAGGCCAAGGCGCTCCGTGGCGCCGGGAAGGGCGGCGTAGTCGAGCCGAAGTGCGTTTGACACCTCCTCCACGTAGGATGTCATTGCCCGGTGACCGACCTGGTACGACCCTGTGGAGATGTCGCTTGCCTTTACCTCGCGGTCCTTTGGGTTGGGGACAGCGAAGTCCTCCCCGCCGATCGCGATCCTTGCTGCCTCCGCCAGGAAGGACTGCTCATGGCCGTCGCTCCAGAAGGGGTCATCGGGGGCGACATCGCCGCCGATTTCACGTGCAACCGTGGCCCGTGCGGCCGCGACGCCCCTCTCGACCGCGTGGCGAATCCTGTCCTCGGACGGCGGCATCCCTGCGGACTCTTTTTCGCGCCGATGCAGTTCCAGCATCGCCCGGGCATGAATTCCGTCCAGTCCCGGATCGGCCTTCATGCGCTCCAACCGCGCCAGGGCAATCCGCTCGGCGAGTTTTTCCCTCATCTTCTCAGACAGTCTCGCCAACATCGCATCCACTCCCGGGAACATCGACCTTGACCTACCCTGGATACGTGTGGCGCAACCTGCAAGCGCCCGTCAGAGACGAGGGGTTTCGGCCAGCTTCTCCTGTCTCTCCTTCCGGTCCGCGACGAAACGGCAGAATACCGGCCCAAGCCCGTCGCGGTTCCCGTGCAGGTTCTGGTAGTGGATGCCGAGTTCCATCGAGACCGTCGCCACATAGCGCCCGGTCAGGTGTGCACCGTTCACCAGCGCATCGGGCGGAAACGCGGCGGACGGAACGTCCCGCAGTGCGGTACCCCCTGTATGCCCTAGGATGGAGAGATGGGCGATCCTGACGAGGTTTGCCCGCTCGGAGCCATCCGCCCAGAAGGCGTCGGCCTCATCCTGGGCATCCCCCTCGAGTTCCGCGATCCTCTCCCGGACCGCCGCGATGCCCCTGTCCACCGCAGCCGCGATCTCCTCGGGGGACGGCACGGGCGCGAGTTCTTCTGCGGTCGACATTGGGCGGCTCCTGAGGGCGTCGTTCGATGATGGAATATCCACCGTCGCGACGACTAAATCCAGAGGCAACGCGGTCGCCCCTGGATTTAGTCCTTGCAGATGAAAGGAGCCGATTTCGCCTGATCAGGCGGCGATCGTCTCGCGCTCCACCACGCGCAGGTGGCGGGGCGTCTTGTCGATCTTGGAGCCGAGTCCCTGGGCGATGGCGACGGTGGCCTTCTCGGCGGCGTAGCCGGGGGCGACCATCGGGTAGTCGGCGGGCAGGCCGAACCATGCCTTGTACTCGTGCTCCTCCATGCCGTACTTGGCGCGGATGTAGCGCTTCAGCATCTTCTTCGGCGTCCCGTCGAACAGGCAGATGATCGCCTCGTCCGTCACGCTCTCCGACACCGGGATCACCGGGGTCTTGGACAGCCCGGCCAAGCGGGCGTCGACGGCGGGGGCCTCGGCTTCGACCGGAGCCGGGAGGGCGACGGTCGCCGTCAGTTCCTCGACAGCCGGGACGGACTCGATGGCAGGTACGGCGGTCTCTGACACGGGGCCTGCGGCTGCGGTCAGCTCGCGGGAGATGCTGCGCAGGAAGCCCGGCAGCGCATCGTGGGAGATCGTGTTGCGGCTCAGGAAGGCCTTTGCGATCTCGGTGACGCCCATGACCACGGCAGCGGCGGCGGCGACGTTGGCGGAGGCCTGAACGGAAGGAACGTTGGTGCTCATGTATCTGTCCTCTAAAGACCGGACGTTGCCGGGTGACTTGTTTTCTTGTGTGTGCATCAGGCCAGTTCTTGCTTGCCTTCGTCCACATAATGTCACTGAGGGATTCATAGTTCCTTACCAGGATCGAAAAAAGAGAAAAATTCTGGACTCAGTCCTATGTTCTATATTTGTTCTTGTATTCTATACTTCTGGAGTATGCCGGATCGTGCGTGCGAGGCCTTCCTCGCGCAAGGAAATGACAAGAACTCATCCAAGAGCCGGGGTGTCGGCCTGCTCGAAGTCCCCAATTGCGGCGATTCCGCCCAGGCGGTCTGAGGAATCACGTCGCCGGATGGCGCAGGTTGCAGGATCCGATCCATAAGCCATCATGGATCGAGTCACATCCGCATCGGTGAGTTCATGCGTTCGGCCCTTTCGCGACACAACCTGACCCTGCTGAGCGCCGGGGTGGCGGCCTTCGCCCTGGCCACCGCGTGGGGATTCGAACTTCTGGGAGGATACGAGCCGTGCCAGCTCTGCCGATACCAGCGGATTCCTTACTACGTGGGACTTCCGATCCTTGCCGCATCCCTGCTGATCCCCGGTCGATGGAGGACCCTTGCCGGGGGGCTGCTCCTCCTGGCCGCAGCCGGGTTCCTTGCCGGAGCCGGGATCGGGGCCTACCAGGCAGGGGCCGAGTGGAAGCTCTGGGCGGGACCTTCCGGGTGCTCATCAATCTCGGGGATCGCGGGCATGACGGCAGACCAGCTCCTTGCGCGGCTGTCCTCGACCAAGGTCGTGTCCTGCACCGAGGCCGCCTGGCGGTTCCTGGGACTGAGCTTCGCCGGATGGAACGCCGCCGTTTCCGGAGCTGTCGCTGCCGCCTTGGGTTGGGCCGCTCTGGCAAAACCTAACGGCCGTCCGACGAGGTGAGGTCCGCCTCGCCACCGGCAGGGTTCCGTCAGAGCAGAAGCCACCCCTTTGACAGGTCCACAGCCCCCTTGAGCCGGATCACAGCCTCCGGGGACGCATCCGCGTCGGTGTTGAGGTACACCCACGTGTCCTTGCCGGATTTCTCGTAGCGGACCTGTCCCGCCTTGGTGAAGGCACCCTTCCCGATGAAGGTGAACGCCTGGTCGCCCTTGAGCCTGGGATTGGCGTCCACCAGCCTGAGGTCGAGCCGGTCTCCCTCCTTGGGCTTGAAGTCCAGTACCAGGTCAGCGGTCGCCTTCGTGCTTCCGCTGTCCCGATCGTCCCAGGCGAAGAGGTCTCGCCCGGAGCCGCCTGTCAGCGTGTCCCGCCCCGCGCCGCCAACCAGTCGGTCGTTGCCTGTGCCGCCGTCCAGGACATCGTTGCCGCTCCCGCCGTCGAGGGCGTCATTGCCTCCGCGTCCGAGCAGGGCATCGTTGCCGCCCAAGCCGCGGATTGCGTCCGCCCCGTTGCTTCCCGTGATCCGGTTGCCCGCAGCGTTCCCGGTTCCCGTCCCGGCAACCATCAGCACCAGGTTCTCCAGATTGGCTCCGAGCGTGAAGTCGCTCCAGGCATGGACCGTGTCCGTGCCTGAGTTCGCTTCCTCGAGGATGAGCGTGTCGCTGGAATACACGTGGAAGACGTCGTTCCCGCTTCCTCCGACGATCTCACGCGTGCCCACGGCCCCTGTCGGGGCGCTGACTAGGGACTCGGCCGTACCCATCAGGTCGACGTAGCTTGCTCGGACCGTGATGGATGTGCCGACGTCGTCCTTGGTCAGGGTGTAGCTCGTCCCCGTGGCCCCGGCGATGGCCTTCCCGTCCCGCAGCCACTGGAAGGACACGGTCCCGAACCCGTCCGCATCCGCGAGGTCGTGCGTGACGGCGAGGGTCTCGCCCTCGGCGGCCTTGCCCTGGACCCGCACCGTGCCCGTCGGGGCATCGTTGACGTTGGCGACGGCAGCCGTCGCCGTGCTGGTGACCGCCGTGGCCATCCCCCTGAGGTCGACATAGCTTGCCCTGACGGAGACCGTCCTGCCGACGTCAGCCTGGGTCAGGACGTAGGCATCCCCCGTGGCGCCGGAGATCGCGACGCCGTCGCGGAGCCACTGGTACGTGACGGGACCGAGTCCGTCCTCGTCCGCCAGGTCGTTCGATGCGGTGAGAACCTCCCCCTCGGCCGCGAACCCGTGGATCGTCACGGTCCCGGTCGGGTCGAGGTTGTCGACCCCGTCCGAGCTCACTTGCCACGCGATCTGCTGCATCAGCAGGGCCAAATCCTCCGAGGGAGCCGTGTACGGGGTTCCCCACTGGCCGGACAGTTCCCGCGGCAGTCCGACAGGACTCGTGCCGTAGATCGCGGAGTACTGGACGCAGGCTATGAAGTACAGGCCGAGGTCGTTGAGATGGATGTCGTCGCTGAACAGTTGCGTGATCGACGTCAGGCTTCCGGCGTTGCCGGCCTTGATCGCGTCGTAGATCTCGGCCATGGCCTGCCCGGCGCGGATCACGCCCGTCATCTGTCCCGCTTGGGCAATCGCCTCCCACTTCGGCAGGTCGCTCGTCAGTTGGGCCCGCCAGGCATCCTCACCCATGGAGAGGCTGTGCCAGGTCTCGTAGACGTAGGTGCGGGCATCCGGGTTGGCGCTGACGGCGGCGTTGCGCCAGAGGAGCGCGTAGCCGTAGCTGTCGTTCCAGGTGATGTGGTCCTGGAGCGGGATCGCCTCGGTGATGATCAGGACGTCGGTGCCGCCCTGGGCGAGCACTGCACGGGCGTCGACGCCTTCCGCATTGGCGGAGTTGTCCCAGTTCCACCGCAGGGGAGAGCCGTTGATCACCTGTTCCTGGACGCTGCTGTCCTGTGGCCCGAGCTGCCTCAGCATCTGCGGCAGGTTATGGTTCACCAGCGAATGACCGACCATGACGATGTCGTAGGGCGAGGGGGCGGCATTGGTCACCGGAACAGCCATGGCGGACCTCCTCGGGGCGCTCGGATTGCTCCGCCATTCGTTCGGCTCCGCACCCCGGAAGCCGCAGCGGGGCCATGCACGGCCAGCCTCGGGAAAGCCTAGCTACGGGCCGAAACCCAGTCCAGACGATGACGCATGCAAGGATTCAAACCTGCACCGGGATGTGTCAGGGCGTCGGCATGGAATCCGGCGGGATGATGTCGTCCACCGAGAGCACGGGCATCCCCCGCACGTCGATGATCCCGTCGTACAGGCGGGTTCCCACGTCCCGGTCGATGTTCGGGTCCGCCTTGAGCCGACGCGGATCGACTCTGGCATCGTCGACGACGATCACGGCCATCTGCCTGACCGCCTCGCTCGGATTGCTCGAAGGGTCTGCCTTCTCGAGGAAGGCCTCTACGAGGAAGCCGAGGGCGATCCAGGCTTCGCTGGAGAGATAGAGGCCGGGCTCGCAGTCGAAGTTGCGCTCCGCCGGAAGGGCGGCCCCCAGCCCGTGGGCCATGATGGAGGGCAGGTTCTCCTGCCACGTCGCATGGAAGAACGGCATCAGAGGCCGAAGTAGGTGCCGAGGCCCCAGATCAGCCCAGCACCGCTAAAGGCGATGATCAGGTCCCACACGAAGGCGCTGCGGCGCTCCCTCGGCGTCATCGCGTCCCAGACGTTCCCGTAGGCTCCGGGGCGAAGTCCTTGCTGCCAGCGCGGGATGTTGCTCATCGGGTTCTCCATTGGCCGTCGTGGCCGCGGTTCATCCGTGTACCGCCTTTTCCGGGGATTGGGAAGGATCCGTCGCACGCAGCCGTTGGGTTTCCCACTAGGATACGGGCGTTCCCTTGACCGAGACGTAGGGGAGCTGGTTCAGGTCGCGGGTGCCGGCGATGGCCCGGCCGAGGTCGTCCTCGTCGATCTCACGGGAGAGAGCGCCGAACGCCATCCCCAGTCTCAGGCTGTCGATCAGTCCGTCGCGATCGAGGGCGTTCCCCGCCTCGATCACCCGCCGCTTCGTCTCCTCAGTGGCGTCGGAGGCGCGGACAAGCTCGCGGAAGCGTTCGGCCCTGACCATGTAGCCGAGCATCTGCTCGGGGTCGACGATCACGTGCTCTGGCATTGGTGCCTCCCTTGGATGGCTCGGGCAGGGATATAGCGGATGGTGCCGCCGAAAGCCATGCCGATTGCCGCCTCAGGGGCCTGCGGGAGCCGGAACTTCAGGCTCTTCGTCCTTGCCGCTCTTGGGCAGGGCAGCGAGGCCGAGTTCAGTGAGCGTCACCGTGTGAAACTTGTAAGCGAATGGCGACGCGCTGTGGATGTGCCCGCTTTCCCTCAGCCGCTCGAGCACGTCCTGACGGGCACCGATCATGTCCTTGTGCGCCTTGCGTCCCGTGGCGCTGATGTCCGCGATGCGGGCAAGGGTGTGCAGTTGCTTGTCGGTTAGTACTTTGTCCTGCATATCCGCTCCTCCAGCATGGTCTCGATGTGCAAGGCCCAGTGTGCACTAGGCCTTTGCATCGGTCCCGTCGACCGTCGCCAGGACGACGTCGAGCTCAGACCGGAAGCGGTCAATGCACTCGAACGTGATGTCCGTGTCGCAAAGGTTCTCCTCCTGCCCGCGCCAGACACGCGATGGACGGTATCCTGCCTTGGGGTCGTAAGGGTGGAAGTAGACGTACGGATCGCGCCCGTTGACGTGGCCGGAATGAGAAAGCCCGAGGTTCCTGCTCGCCTCGATGAAGGAGCGCGGCACCATGACCATGTCCCCGGTCTCTGCCTTATCCTTCATCTCAGTGCCCTTCCTTGAGTTCGACGTAGGCCCCTTCGAGATCGAGGCGCATGGGGTGGTGGGAGATGAAGCCCTTGAACTCGCCGTCCGCGCGGAGGACGGCCTTCACCAACGCCCATACGTGGAAGGTCCGCTCGGCCGCGGGCGGGTACCAGATGATGGCTCCCTCCACGATGTCCTCGATCATGGCTGGTCTAAGGCTCGTCGGCAGCGGGATCGAGTGCGCGATCGAGCGGGCCTTATCGACCCGAGCCGGCGGCGCCCCTGCTTCCTCTGCTTCGAGCCAGTCGCAGATTGCGGGATGAAGGTCAGGCTTCATGGGTGATCTCCACGAAGGCTCCTGTCAGGTCGTACCTGCACCCGTCGTGCCCTACGAAAACGGCATCCACGTCGTCCAGGCCCAGCAGCTTCCAGACTTGGACCCAAGGGCGGCTCCCTCGCTCGGCGTCCGTCGGGTGCCAGACGATGGCCCCGACCGCGACATCCGCCATGGTGGCGGGGCGGAGACTGGCCGGAAGCGGCACGCACTCGGCCGCCTCGTCGGCATCGAGCGAACGCTTCATCGCAGCCTGGAGAGCCGCGCGGGCCTCGATGCACTCCTTGATCAGGGGATGTGGCTCAGGCGGCATCGGCCATCTCCTGCTCGACCTCCACGAATGCGCCGCGCAGGCCGTAACGGCACCCGTCATGGGATACGTAGCCCTTCCATGCATCGTCGGGCTTCATGACCTCGTCGACGCGCTTCCAGCAGTGGGTGGGACGGAGTTCCGTCGGGGGATACCAGAGGATCGCCCCCTCCACGACGTCAGCGGCCGTCGCAGGCCGCAGCCGCTCAGGCAGGGGAAGCCTCGCGGCACTGGCCAAGGCGGCCTTCTCCCGGTTGTAGGCATCCACGCCGGCCTTCTCGGCCTCGAGCCATTCCTTGATCAGTCGGTTCATCTCAGTTCGCTCCCGCGAGTTCGAGGATCAGCTTGATGTGGGTTCGGTCCGCCAGCTCGATGCCGAAGTAGTTGCGGACGCTCCGGCGGAGGTAGGGCAGCGTGAAGTGCTCCTTGAAGGTGGGCACGTAGTGGCGCGGAATGGAATTAAGGAATTCCTCGTAGGGGATCGGGAGGTAGTTCTCGCGGACCTCGCGCTCCCAGTTCTCCGTGTACTGGTAGGTGAGCAGGAAGTGCGTCAGGCTCCAGTTCTCGTCGATCGAGCCCCACTGGCTCTCCCACTGGGCCAGCTTCTCGATGTCGAAGACCTGGCGGACACGGGCGACGGCCATCGGGTCCGAGGGGCGGCTGGTGGTGCGGCTCACCATCATGTCGCGGATGGCGACCGCGTCGAAGCGCACGCCGTCATCGCCCCAGACCCGGTTCCACATGGCCTTGAGTTCGGCGCTCGAGAGGTAGCTGTAGGCCTCGTGGATCACCGACGACAGGACGAGGCAGACCTTCCGCCCGGCCTTCTTATGGCCTTCCACGGCCTTGATGACGTCGTTCCAGTCGCTGGTGAAGAGGATGCCAGTGTCCGGGTTCGTGAGCTTGGCGGTCTCGATCATCTGGGCGTCGTTGTCGTAGCCGATCAGGGTGACGCCGGGGAAGACCTTCTCGATGAACGAGAGCATGCGTCCGTCCGCGCAGCCGAAGTCGACGAAGACGTCCGCATCCACCTTGTCCAGGAAGTAGATCTTGTCGATCAGCGACTTGGCCATCTTCTCGTTGTAGCCAGTGGTGTCGAGGATCGGGGTGACTGCGTTCATCTGATGAGTCCTTTTTCTTGAAGGATTGATACTCCTTCGGAGCCTTCATTGTCAACAATTTATGGCGGCGGGATTGACGGTAGCCGAACCGCATGAGAGGCTGTCCACATGAGCAAGAAGCGCCACATCCCCTGCGTGAGCACCACGACGACCGCCATCGGCGGTCGGTCGGGAGTTCGCGCGCACTGAAGTGATCGCTTCCCCGGGACACCGCCCACGACGGTCGGTGTCCCGGGAGCAAAGAGCCTCCATCCGCCCGTCGCCCTTCATGGAACAGACGGAGCAAGAAGATGGAAGACCTAGACCACCGCGTCATCGGACAACGCCAGGACCTCTACCACATCCAGGAGGACGCCCCCGGCATGGTCTTCTGGCATCCCCGCGGCTATGCCGTCTACCGGGTGCTGGAGGATTTCGTGCGCAGCCGCATGAGGGGTCTTGGCTTCAAGGAGATCAGGACACCCCAGCTCGTGGACTCGTCCCTTTGGGAGCGCAGCGGACATCTCGAGAAGTTCGGCGACTCCATGTTCTTCGCGGACGACGGGGAGCGCAGGCTCGCCCTCAAGCCCATGAGCTGCCCGTGCCACATCCAGGTGTTCAACAAGGGCATCGTCTCGTGGCGGCAGCTCCCCGTGCGCTACGCCGAGTTCGGGGCCTGCCACCGCAACGAACCGTCCGGCTCCCTCCACGGCCTGATGCGGACCCGGTCGTTCGTGCAGGACGACGCCCACGTGTTCTGCCTCGAGGAGCAGATCGAGGGGGAGGTTGCCCGCTTCGTGAGGCTCCTGTCGGGGATGTATGCCGAGCTCGGCTTCCCCTCGTTCAAGGTCGCCCTGTCCACCAGGCCAGCCAATAAGGCCGGGGATGATGCCCTCTGGGATCGCGCCGAAGCCATGCTAGGGGCGGCCGCGACGTCCTGCGGCTTGGATTACGTGATCCAACCGGGGGAGGGTGCCTTCTATGGTCCCAAGCTCGAGTTCGCCCTGTCCGACAGGATGGGTCGCGAGTGGCAGTGCGGCACCGTCCAGCTCGACTTCGTCCTGCCGGGACGTCTCGGGGCCGAGTACGTGGCTCCCGACGGCTCCAAGAAGGTGCCCGTGATGATCCACCATGCCGTGCTCGGCAGCATGGAGCGGTTCATCGGGATGTTCCTTGAGCACTGCGACGGCAGGCTGCCGTTCCGGTTCGCGCCGGATCAGGTCGTCGTCATGCCCGTGTCCCAGGCCCATGCGGACCATGCGGCCGTCGTGTCCGAGGCGCTGTCCGAGGCCGGGCTGAGGTGCGTCCTCGACGACGCGGCCGCCACCCTGTCCCGCCGGATCGTGGACGCGCGGGAGCTGGCGATCCCGGTGATCGCTGTCGTCGGAGGCAGGGACGTGGCCGCCAATGCCGTCTCCCTGAAGTACAGGGACCGCGACCTTGGGATGGTGCCCGTAGCGGAGGCGGGGGCCGCGATCAGGGCGGCAGCCGAAGAGCGGTAAGAGGGAATGCCGGCCTTCCAATCAGCAGGGAATGCCGGCATTCTGCCTGAGAAGGACATCAATCGGGCATCTTGGCCGCTACCTCGCAGGTCCTCTCAGTTCGCTCTGGTCATCCATCGAAGACTTTGCCATGTAAGCCGCGCGCTTTTCCTCGAGGAAGCCATGTGTCGTCGTCTCGTGGATGGCATCAGCGGTGATGAAGTAGGCGCCGCCCCCGAAGTTGCCGTGTTGAAAGCCGCGATCTGTGTAGGCCCAGGCGACCTCGAAGAAGTCGACGTCATCCGGGAACCGCTGGCAGAGCGACTGGAGGAAGTGCTCGATATCGAGACCGAGTTCATTGAGCTCGTCCAGCTCGATATCGTAAGCCCCATTAGCCAGCTTGCCCTCGAGGAAAGGCTTCAGCTTTGTCGTGATATCAGACGGACGGGTTTCCATGTCCTCGACCATCTGCTGGAGCACCCACCGACCGAACCTGTGCGTGACATCCATTTGATCGGTGTCGCCGCCGAACCTCAGTCCCTCCGCGGTCGGCCAGGACGGAATCATCTTGGTGAGGAAGAGAACCTCGAACGAGGAGGGCGCCGAAACGGGGATAGCTTTCGAAACGGTGATCATGGACATCGTAGAATCCTTTCGGGGGACTTGATGTCTGAACTTGCGCCAGCCCGGTGCGTCCGACAACGAAGCCCGTCAGGCAGAGGATGCGCGACGTCTCGCGTTGAACTTCCAGGGGGAGGCGGTGCCACCTTCCCTGTCACTGCATCGGACAAGCATACACGTGGTCATCAGCGGCTACCTGGCAGGTGGAGCAGGCAAGGGGGGCTTAATTCGAGGCTTGCAAAAGATGGGGTCGTAAGGGTTCTGACCACACCACGGCGATAACCTTTCCTTATGCCTCCCGCTGGTCATCTCATCGACAAAACCCTCGAACGCTGGGCGAGACACAAGTTCAGGAGATTGCTTAATCAGACGCAGCACTCGTTCCCTGAAGCCATCTGGCCAGGTGGACCCTATTCCAAGCCATCTCAGCTCGTCCCCTGTGCCAAACTTCTTGAGCATGCCGTTCAGCACGAGATCGTATTCGCCAAGGACCTTCAGCACGCCCGCTGATCCCGATAGCACCTTAAGCCTGTACTGCGAGTCCGATTCCATCAGCCTTCGTATGATCGGCAGGACCACTTCTCGCTGGGTCTTCTCATCGAGGTATTGGAGCTGTTGCAAATCCCGTTCGATGCGGAACTCTGGACTTCTCATATACCCATCGTCTTGCTGGGTGACAGAGATTGAGGAACGACCCTTCATCTTTGGGCCTGTTATGACCGCTGAACGCGGGAGAGATATCGGGGGTGTAGTAGACATATCCGAATAAGAAGCCAGCCCGCCGACCTCAAACAGACGTTCCGGAGGATTTGCCCCCTCAAGTCGAATCACGGGGCAAAAGCCATTCTTGAGCGCCTTGCGTCCGTCACTCCCGTCCTTTGCGTTCACCCTGAGCGTAAGCCCCGACTCTTGGCTCTGGGAGCACTTCACATCCGATTTCATAAGACTGAGGATGTACGGCCCAATCCTTTCAAGTCCTCCGTCAGCCTCAACGCGGACCGTCCGACCCGGCTTCGCCATCAGCCAGTCCTGGCATTCCTCCTCACACATCTCGAGCGTCGTCTTGCTGAGATCAGGCTCTTTGCCATCCGCGCAGACCTGGAAACGCGCCATCCCATGCTCCTCTGGGGCGAATCCAGACGGGAACTTTGTCTCGCAATCGTAAGTCATCGATTTCCAGGAGGTTCCAGCCAGGTTGGCCGTCGAGAGGTCTGCCCCGTGCAGCTTCCCCCTGCTGAAGGACGCCCCAGCGAGCACGGCTCCTCCGAAGTCGGCTTTACGAAGATCGATGTAGTCGAAGTCCGACTCTCCTGTCAGGACGGCACCGCGGAAATTCGCCCCTGAGAAATCCTGACGGAACAGGGCACCGTCTCCGGCGATGCCCGACATGTCGACGCCGTCGGATTCAAAGAAGGAAAGCCCCATTCCTGAGACCTTCGCTCCGGCGAACGTCGCACCCTTCTCCGCGTAGGCTGAGATCGACGCCTTGGTCAGGTCTGCGCCCTGTAGGTCAGCTCCGTCCAGCTTTGCCGAAATGACACGCGCAGACGACAGGTTGGCCCTGGCGAGGTTCGTTCCCGTGGCGATCAAATCTGTTACCAAGGCACGGCTCATATCCTTTCCCGATAGATTGGCTCCAGACAGGTCCAGTTTCCTGAACTCCTGTCCTGAGATGGGGAGTAAGGTGTAATCAGCTTTTTCGCCCAGTCGCACCCTTGCCAGGGCAAGCGTTTTCTTCGCCTCTTCGCTTCCTGCCTCTGCCGCACGGGTCGCTTCGTCCCGTGCCTCGGCATACTGTCTCGACATGAATAGCGACTCGGCCATCCGCGCCCGGTATTCATGTCGGTCGTCCTTTTTGATGAAGTGTCTCCACAGGGCCGCTCTTCTCTCGCCGTCCCATCCTTCCTTGAGGAACTCGTCCATCTTCAGGGCATCATCGATGGGCAATGCACCTGGATGAGCGGGATCTCCGATTTCGGCTACCAGCCGGGCGATTTCCTCAAGCCGCGCAATCGGTTTGCCCGCCGGGATTTTGGGGCAGTCGAACCCATCTGTGACGAGTTCACCTCTCTTGTTTCGGCTTGCCACCATGAGGACGCCGCCTTCCTTGAAGCGCAGACCATGGCTCAACATCCTCCGTGGCCCGACATCCAAAGGCGCAGTGACCTCGACCGTATCGCCGTTCCTGACGTTCCCTCGAAGTACGCTATCAACTCTCACTTTGGCCGTGTTGAACCGCGGAGGCTCGGAGAGGAACAACTCGACGACGAACTCCAGCACCCCCCAGTAGGTGCCTTCACCCTGTTCCCCCAGCTTCACGTCGAGGATCTCGCCCCTGAAGATCACTGGGTAGGAATTTTCTGAGAACAGTTCTGGCTGCCCACAGGAGAGGGCCATTGCGGATGTGGAAGACAACATCAACCCAAGCGCCAGCAGGTATCTTCGCATCCCAGAGCCTCCAGAACTACCTGCGTCAGGGTGGCATAGCGACCGCTGATCGACCTATTGCCGGCACGGATTTCACCTGTTGGATGGATTCCCTGCTCCGGCTTGCCTTCAGAACCTCACGACCCGGACCTCGCGCCCGATCCGCTTCGCGTAGTCGATCGTGCTTTCGCATATCGATGTCCGTATGCGAGGCGGGAGATCCTTGCTGCGCTAGGGACTCACGCTTTCGCTCTTACCAATACCTTATGAGAGGCAGCCGACGGCGGAAAACTGGCGCCCGCCCGAGAAGGAGCCTTATCGGGCGCAGGACCTGGCGAAGGATGCCTGCATCGACGACATCCTTTGTCTCGACGTTGTGCATTGCGAGTGCTGAAAGCCGATACTGTATCTGACGCATGCAGATGGCGGTCGAGACATGAACCGGAGAACGCACTCATGACGGTGAACACCGAGAAGCTGAAAGCGAGGATCGCTGGGTTCCGCGGCGAGACCGTCACGCTCCATTTCGTCGGGGTCGAGCTGAAGGATAGGACCAAGCCAACGCCGAGTGAGGACGTCTTGGTCGGCTACCTACGCAAGCCCATCAAGGGACTCGACTTCGCGAGCGACGAAGATGGGCGGGGGCCGTTGGTCAGGGTCAAGACCTACGGATATGGAGCCTCGGAGCACAGAGGGGACGGCCTAGACCCGATCCGCTTCTTCGACCTGCCGCGCGGGCGCGGTCAATTGCAGCCAGTCGAGAAGGATGCCGTGCTTCTTCTCGAGAATGCATATTTCAATCTGGAGACGAACTGCGTCATGACCGAACGGTTCAGGCCTCTCAAGAGAGCCGAGCTCGTGGAGGAACTCGGTCCCGACCACCCCATCGTCGAGGCGCATGAAGAGCGGGAATGGCGCTGGAGGGGATGACATCCCCCTCGCGTCCCGTGCCCGATAGGTAACCTTATCGCGGACGAAATTCTGCTGTCGTCAGCACTTAAAACCTGATGACCCGGACCTCCCGCCCGATCCTCTTCGCGTAATCGATCGTGTATTTCGTCCCAGATGACCTGCCGTCCCAGAAGGCCACGAGAAGCGTGCAGGACTCCGCGATCAAGCGGTTGCGATGGTGATAGGCGTGCTTGTAGCGCTTGTGGTCGGGTTCGTAGATCGTCGGGACGAAGCCGTTCTTGCGTCCCCAGCGTGCCCCGAGGGAGTCCGCCCCGTCCGCACCGCCGCTGATCACCTCGAGGACGCTGTCTAAGTACTCGCCGAGAACCTTCTCCAACAGGCGGTAGTTCTTGAAGGTCCTGCTTCCGACGATCGCGAGCTTGATATGCCTCGTGGGGGCGTTGTGCCCCATTGGCGGGGGAGCATCCTCCGACCGCCACCTTTCCTTCGCACGCTTGCTCACGTCGCCCTCCCTTCGGCCCCCTGAGGGCAAGGGAATGGTCAGCGACGCAGGGGCAGGCCGTCAACGGGCAGTCCTGCCCCGAAAGGACTCAGGGGGTCAACGCGGCGGGAAGGTCGAAGGTCGCAGACAGCTTCATGGGCAGGGCCGCAGCGGGGTTTGCCGCGATCGTGACGATCCGAAGCGCCTCCTCGGTCCTTCCCTCCTTCAGGATCGGGATCAGAATCTCGGGGTCAACGTAGGGACCGCCGCCGAAGGATGCCCCTGCCAAGGCCAAGGGTTCGTCCATGTCGGGCGTCCAGATCTCGGTGTGCCCCGCGTCCTCGTTCTCCAGGCTCATGTCCACCTCCAGCAGGTAGGAGAGCCCGAGGCGGATGCAGGTCTCCTGGAGGTTTTCGTACCGACAACCCTCGCGGTTCTCCTCCGTGAGGACGAGCGGCTTGCCGTCGCTGATCGTGGCCTCGACGTACCTGCGGATGTCGGACCCGCAGGCGAGGGGCCGTCCTTGCCAGTCGAGAGCGGGACCGTCCTCTTCCATGGCATCCAGGAGAGCGTGAAACTCGTCCTCGCTCCCGAGGGAGCCTGCGATGGTCAGTGTCGTGTAGGCGGCCATGACTTTCTCCCGGATGGTTGTCGCGTGTTCCCCAGATCAGGCAGACGGCGCCTGTGCCAGCTCTAGGTCAAAGGCCGCCTTGAGCGTCTTCGGCAGGCTTGCGCCCGGGTCGGCAGCGATGCTCAGGAGGTTCATGACCTCGTCCGTCTTGCCTGCCTTCACGAGGGGGAGCAGCTTCTTCGGGTCGACGAATGGGCCTTCGCTGAAGGACGACCCCGTCAGGAAGAGAGGCTCGTCCATGCCGGGCGTCCAGATGACCGTATGGCCGGGATCGCTTCCTTCCTCCTCGACGTCGACCTCCAGCACGTACGACAGCCCGATCTCGCGGCAGGTGGCCTCGATGTCGCCGAACTCGCTGTCCGGACGGTCGTTCTCGTTGAACTGGAGCGGGTTGCCTTCCTTGATGCTGGATACGACGACCTCTCGGATTTCGTCCTCCTCGGTGAGGGCGGACGCGCCCCAGTCGAGCGTCGGCTCGTCGTTATAGATGGCATCGAGGAGCTTCTCGAGGTCCTCCTCGCTCTTGACCGTTCCGGTGATGGTGATGCTCGCGTCGGCAGACATGTCTTGCTCCCGTATCCAGATCAGGGGGTGGCGGCTTGGGTCAATTCGAGATCGAAGGCAACCGAGAGGGTCTTCGGGAGGTCCGCCGCCGGATTTGCGGAGAGCCTGACCAGTCGGGCGACCTCGTCCAGCCTTCCCTCCTCGACGAGCGGGAGCAGCTCCTTTGCTGAGAGGAAGGGTCCTCCGGCCTGCTCGGACCCCAAGAACTTCTGGGGAGCCTCCATGCCGGGGGTCCAGACCTCCATGTTGCCCGGGACGCTCTCCCTGGGATCGACGTCGACATCGAGGACGTAAGACAGCCCGATCTCCCGGCACGCATCCTGGATTGCCCTGAACTCGCAGTTGTGGCGGTCGTTCTCCATGAAGTCGAGGGCGTAGCCCTTCTCCATGACGTAGGCGAGATGCTCACGGATCTCATCCTCGTCGGACAGCCCCATGGCGTCGCTCCACTCGACGGTCGGCGCCGACCTCCTGATGGCCTTCACCAGCCTCTCGAAATCCTCGGCACTCTGGATCTTACCCGTGATGGTGATGGTGGCGTCCGCACCCATGTCCGTACTCCCTTGTCAGTTCCCCGAGGTTGAGGGATTCGGGAGCAACCTACCACGAGGACCGGCCGTTTTCGTCCCTAGCGGCCATTGCTGACGGTCCGACCCGCCGTGTCGGCGTTCGGCTGACCGGAGACGGAGACCCGCCTGAAGCTCGTCCTGACGACGAAGCGGCCGCCTCCTTGGTCGAGCCTGTACCGGAAGGAGACCGTGTCTCCATCGCGGGCCAGCGGAGCACCCCCCGTCTGCCTCAGGCGGTAGGTCTGCCCGGCGACGTTGATCACGTGGTCGAAGAGCGCCTCCTTGCGGAGCCTCTGCACGAGGCCGGCCTGCCCGTCGACGGGGTAGGTAGCATAGCTTTCGACCCTGCCTCCCTCGACGGTGTGGAGCTTCATCGTCTCGTCGACCCGTCCCCAGCGCATCATCTGCAACAGGACGGTAAGACGGAACTGGCTGAAATGGCTGCGGGCGGCCGCGAGGACGATCCACTCGGACAGCCCCTTCTCGAGGGCGATCTGCTTCGTGCGGGCGTTCCCCTTCTTCAGGTTCTGGGAATACAGCTCGCGGTAGACGTCCGAGCATCCCTCCTCGCCCAGGAAGGCAAGGGCTGCGGCCTCCGCCACCTTGAAGGAGAGCGCCAGGTCGTGGTGCTCGATCGTGACGTAGGGCCACTCGTTCTCGACCGGGACCGCTTCCCCCGTCCTGAACACTCGGCACCGGGCGTCGATCTCCCATCCCTCAAGGCCCGGGATACCGAGCCGCCTCGTGTCCAGCATGGATGCCCCTGATTCGTTCGTACGCCCATAAAGCGCGACAGCACCGTGACTACAATATGTCCTGATAAGTTTCCTAGTTCCCTAACACCATAGGGGTATCCCGATCCGTGCCGAGGGGTACCGCCGGCGTTGGCCCCATGCACCCGCCCGGGGGAGGATGGAGTCGATGCAGCGCGAACCCATCCAGACGGCACTTGGAGGACGCGCCCCCGCCGGGACGGCGAAGAGGGCGCAGCGGCGCCCCCGTCGCGGCACGGCATCCACCGGAATCCATGAGCTTCGTCAGGTCGGGAACGGTCCCGCCCTTCGCAAGGGTCGCCCCATGCGCCCCGCTTGTATCCTCCGCCTGGACGGTCACGAAACCTTCCCGCAAAGGACTCAGCGGTGCGTAAAAGGATTGGAGGGCGATTATTTTGTTGACTCCTTGAACGGAGTCCTACACTAGGAGAGACATGATGAACAAAACCCCGAAGTCGGCCGACGAGGCCGCAAACGGCGGGGGCATCGGAGGCGATGACCTCCATGTCCGCACCGGAAACAGCCTGAGCCGCAAGTTCCCAAGACCGACAGAGGATTCGATCCTTGTCTGCACGGTCGGCGGGGTCGGGCAGATCGGCATGAACTGGACCCTGTACGGCCACGCCGGCAAGTGGGTCCTCGTCGACGCCGGATCGGCCTTCGCGCCGAGGGACGTCGAGGGCGTGGACGCGATCTTCCCCGACCCGCGGTCCCTCAAGGCGATCCTCCCGAACCTCGAGGCGCTGATCGTCACCCACGCCCACGAGGACCACATCGGCGCCATCCACCGCCTCTGGCCCGCCCTCAGGGCACCCATCTACGCCACCCCCTTCGCCACCAAGGTCATCTCGAACCGCCTTCGGGAGCTGGGCACCCTCGGGAAGGTCAAGATCAAGACCTACGACGTCGGCGACACGCTCAAGGTCGGTCCCTTCGACGTCCAGACGATCCGCATGACCCACTCGGTGCCCGAATGCGTGGCGCTCGCCTTCAAGACCCCGGCCGGCACCGTCCTCCATACCGGCGACTGGAAGATCGATCCCGATCCCGTCATCGGCAAGCCCACCGACATCGACGCCCTCAAGGCCCTCGGCAAGGAGGGAGTCCTCGGCATGGTGTGCGACTCCACCAACGCCGACCGCTACGGGGAGATCACCTCCGAGGCCATGGTCGCACAGGGCATGCGCGAGGTATTCGCCAAGTCCAAGGGCATGACGGTCGTCACCTGCTTCGCCTCCAACGTGGCCCGTCTCGCCTCCGTCGCCCGTGCGGCGGCCGCGACCGGCCGCAAGGTCGCCGTTGCCGGACGCTCCCTCATCCGCACCGAGGAGGCCGCCCGCGAGTGCGGACTTCTGGACGGAGTCCCCGAGTTTCTCCACGACGTGAGCCACCTCAAGGGACTCGACCGCCGGCAGATGGCGTTGATCTGCACCGGCTCGCAGGGCGAGGGCAACGCCGCCCTTGCCCGTCTCGCCAGCGGCAACGACACCCGCCTGCCGAACGTCAAGCCGGGCGACGTGGTCGTCCACTCGGCCCGCGTGATCCCCGGCAACGAGGTCGAGGTCGAGGAGATCTTCGCGGCGCTTGAGGCGCGCGGGGTCAAGGTCCTCCGCGAGGAGTTCAACGGGTTCCCCCTCCACGTGTCCGGACACGCCAAGGCGAACGAGATCGAGACGATGTACTCGATGATCCGTCCGCGCTTCGCCATTCCCGTGCACGGCGAGAAGGAGCACCTCGAGGCCCACGAGCGGATCGCCAAGGCGTCCCGCGTCCGCGAGGTCGAGCTCGCGGCGGAGGGCGACGTGCTCCGCGTCTCGCGCCGCCGCATCCAGAAGGTCGCGTCCGTGAAGATCGACCTCCTGTGCGCCCTCAGCACCCACCGGGGCGTTCGCCTCGCCATGTGGGACGCGGCGAAGCAGGAAGCGGTCCCGTTCCCTTCGCCGGGAGGATCGCGCAACCGTCCCAAGGACCCGAAGCGTCCGGGCGATGGCAAGCAGCGCGGCGAAGGCAAGCCCAAGGGCGGCCGCCGCAACTCGAACCGCCGCCGCCCGAACCGCGAGCGCGCGCCCGAGCAGCCCGCCGCCATGCGGATGGGCTGATCCGGCAAGGATTCAGGAAAGGCAACTTCCCAATGGCAAGCGTCAGCATCAGCCGCCGGACCTTTGTCCTCGGCAGCGCGGCAGCCGCAGTCGCGGCATCCCTTCCGGCGACGGCGGCCGCTGAGGCCACCACGCCCCAAGCCCCCGTGTCCGTTCCGTCGGACGGGAGCTGGGGCTTCAGCCTCAACGGCGAGCAGTGGTACACGGGCTGCACGAACATGAGCGAGGCCCTCGACGAGGCGCATTCCATGCTCACGGACGGGGACTGCACGTTCGAGGTCGGCTACTGCGTGCCGGACCCGTTCCACTACCCTGACGTCACCGAGAGCCTCGCTTGCTGGCTGGAGGACGGGCGCGGCTCGCTCGGCGGCCACCTCAAGGAATGGTTCTACGACGCCAACCACGACCATGACTTCGACGGCGGTCTCGGCGACGAGATCGACGTCGCCCCGTCCGGCGCCCTCGAGGATGCCGTCAAGGCCGCACTGGACGCAGCCCTGTTGCGAGCGGGCGTTCCCCCGCGCGTGACCATCCCGATCGATCCGGCCAACTTCGCCATCGGCATCGAGGACGACCTGCCCTCGTCCGTCTACGAGAGGATCGAGCGCGACACCGTCCTCCGGGACCAGGTCATCCAGGCCTACAGGGAATGGGTTGCCGCCAACGGCATCGAGAACGCCCCGAGGACGCTCGACACGCGCGACGTGCATGCCGTCGTCGCTACCTACGACGAGGCGAGCGACGCGTACACGCTGGGGGAACCCGTCCCGGAGGGCAGGGCGTTCGCGCCCGCCCGCTGAAGCGACACCGGGCATCGATCACGAACAACAGGACAAGGGGGCAGCATGGACCAGGACAGGATGAAGGCCCGCGCGGAGGGATTGAAGGCAGTGGAGCCCCATCGACGGGCGGTCTGGATCCCGTTCGTCGGCGACGGCGATCCCGGACCCGTCGCCTCCAAGTACTTCGGTTCCCCGTGGCTCGCCGAGGGTGAGGCGTGGCCTCGTGCCGACGCCCTGGCCCGCCCCATGCGTTTCGTCCTGCAACTCGACGTCGCCTCACTCCCCGAACCCATGTCCCGCCTGCTGGGTGGCACGGGCCTGCTCCAGTTGTTCTACAACACGGGAATGGACTGGTGGCCCGATCCGAAGGACGACGACTGGATGGACAGGCTTTCCGTGGTCCGCCTCGTCCGGCCGGACCTGGTCGACGGCGGCCCGCGCGAGCAGCCGCAGGACGTCGACGACGAGCCACGGCAGGCCAGGACCATCAGGAGCTGGGAGGAGGGCACGGACCTGCCGCACGGAGAGCACTACGAGGAGCTCGGCATCGACGGGCTGTTCGATGAGCTGGAGGAGCGGTTCGACCTCGACGTGACGGACATGGTCGACTGGGCATACCAAGGCGACAAGCTCGGCGGCTGGCCGTACTGGACGCAGGACAACGCGACGCCGACGGACAGCAAGGGCGAACCGATGGAGTTCGTCTACCAGATCGATGCCGGCAGCTTCGCGGACGGGCTGTTCGCACCCGCCCATGCGCCTTCCCTGTTCGCCTCGGACGGCACGGGGCAGATCTTCGTGTCGAGGACGGACCCTTCCGAGCTGAAGTTCGTCTGGGCCTGCACCTAGCGCCCGGCGAACTCCCGGTTTCCCGCCGGCGCAAGCCCGAAACTTGCGCCGGATATCCTCTTGACGTATCCCTCAATGCAAGGACTCGTCAACGGGGAGCCCTGCTTTGTCGACGGACCGCACAGCACGCATGTCTGCCCTCGGGGACACTGCCTCCGAACTCCGATCGTTCCTCGAACCCCTCTGGATGCTCCGCAGGACCTTGACGGGCCGCCTCCCTGACGCGGGAACCTCCTGCTCCGAGGGCATGTGCGGCTTCTCCGCCTCCTTCGTTGCCCTGGCCCTTTCCGCGATCGACGGCGGCACATGGCGCGTCGCCGGGGGTTGGCCGCAGTCGGGCGGCGGGATGGCATGTCCGGGGCGGAGCCTCAGGGCGCATTTCTGGACCGTCTCCGAGGACGGCATCGTCGTGGACATCACCGCGGACCAGTTCGGGCACCCGTGCATCATCGTCACCGGGTGCCACGATCCCCGTTACGTGGAGAGCTTCACCGCCGAGGAGATCGAGCGCCACATGCCCAAGGTGATGCCGCTCGCGGAGGACTGGCTGGAGCTGGCATTGGCGGAAGGGCTCGTGCCATCAGCCCACCTCATGGCGGCCTGACGCCGGCTACCCCGAGGGAGGCGGTTCCACTTCCGAACTCCCCATCATAAGGTCGCCGCCCTCATGAGTCGTTGTCGTGGAGGATGCGGTGGAGCTGTACGGGTGCGCTAGGGTCTCGAACAAGGAAGTCGTCATCGACCCGGACACGGAGGAGACCACGCCGCTGATCGGCATGACGGTCAGCTTCGACCGCAGCCCCGGCACCGTGACGCCCTACTTGTGGCCGTCCCAGCAGGCGGTGTTCGACTGGATCGACTCCCGACCCGACCCGAGCGAATGGAGCCTCGCGATCTTTGCCGCCAAGCGGCACTGACCCGGCGTCCTCCGGCCGGCCGAAAGCCCCGATTCCTTGCCGCACACGAGCCCGCGCTCTTTAATGCAGGGTCAAGGTAGTTCAACGGCACGGGGAGCGGGGGCGTATGGTATCGTTGCGTAGCCTGCCACTGCTCGCCCTCGTCTGCTCCCTGCCGTTGCTGGCAGCCTCCGATTCAACGGCCGAGGACTTCTACTTCAGGCAGAAGCTGACCGTTCCCGGCGGGTCCTCCGCCGCCATATCGCTCGGCGGTGCATCCTTCCCCGTTGCCAAGGTCGGCAAGCCGTGGACCTTCGACTTCAAGACAGTGGCCACCGTATCCGGTCTTTTGGGCGTGTCGCCGGGCGACCTCACGTGGACGAGGAACCCGGCAGGGACACCGGCGTGGATGAACCTCGGAGCCTCCGGTGGGATCGCTGCGGGAACGCCCGCAACGCAGGGCAGCGTGACCTTCGACGTCATTGCACGGCATGGCGAGACGACGGGGCAGCGGACGTATACCCTCACGGTGTTGCCTGCCCCCCTCCAAGCCACCACGGTTGCCACTGGCGACTGGTGGTCCTGCGCGCTCCTGCCGACGACCGAGGCGAAATGCTGGGGGCAGGGCAACTATGGGCAGCTCGGGCACGGATCGGGGACGGGTTCCGTCACCCCGGTCTACGTGCGGAACCCGTCAGGGACCGGGAACCTCTCGGGAGTGGTGGAGCTGGATGCCGGACTGAAGCATGCCTGCGCCCGCCTCGGCTCCGGGGAGGCCGTATGCTGGGGTGACGACATCAAGGGGCAGAAGGGCAACGGTCCGGCCTGGGGTTCCACGACCTACGTCAGGAATGCCAACAACACACTGAACCTGACCGGGATCGTCCAGATCTCGACCGGCGGCGAGCACGCCTGCGCGCTCCTGTCGGACACGACCGTCAAGTGCTGGGGGGCGAATGGCAACGGCCAGGTCGGGGACGGATCGCAGACAGATCGGCAGCTACCCGTCAGCGTGAGGAACGGCGACAACACGGCCGACCTCACGGGCGTGGCCGCCATCTCCGCGGGAGGCCTGCACACCTGCGCGCAGATGCTCGATGGCTCGGTCAAGTGCTGGGGGAACAACGGCCACGGGAGGCTAGGGGACAACACGACCGTCCAGAAGCTCCTTCCGGTCGACGTCGTCGGCGAGGGCGGCACGGGGCGCCTCACGTCGATCGCGCAGATCGACACGGGGGCCGCCCACACCTGCGCCGTCGCGACAGCGGGGGCGATCCTGTGCTGGGGAGAGGCGACCGCGATCGGAAGCAGCACGGGTTCGGTTCTCAGGCCGTGGGCCAAGCCGGACATATCCGGAGCGTCCTTCGTCCTGGCGGGCAGGTTCCATACCTGCGCCATCGTCTCAGGCGCCGCGAAGTGCTGGGGATCGGGAACGGCAGGACAACTCGGGGACGGCACGGCGATCACCAGCCGAGCCGTTAGGGACGTGGTCGGCCTTTCGTCGGGCGTGTCCCACATGGCAGGCGGTGAGGCCCACACCTGCGCAGTCCACGACGGGGAGGCGATGTGCTGGGGCCTCAACAACAGCGGACAGGTCGGCGACGGAACCAGCGGGGGATCGTACACGGCGCCGGTCAGCGCGACCGGGGGATGACCCGGGCAGGGCGTGTTGTGGCGCGTCTTCCGCCGACCACGAGCCGGGGTTCCCGGCCCCCTGATCGCGGACCCCGGCGCTCGTTGACGGGTGCTCGCCGCCAGGCAAAGCTTTCCTCAGAGAAACGGAACGAACGGACCGGACAGGGATGCCCGGCAGGCGGCGCAGGGGAGCGCCACGAAATGAGCGAGTCAAAATACGAGCGCCTCAGGCGCGCCCTCGAGGAAGAGGGCAACGGCATGATGAAATGCTTCGGGTCATCCATGCTGCCGAAGCTGCCGAACCCAAGCCTCTGCACCTACAGGCGGGAGAGGGAATACGACGTCGGGGACATCGTGTTCTGCAAGGTGAAGGGCCGCTACATCGACGCCCACCTCATCACGCGCAAGGCCGCCGACGGCAGGTTCCTCATCAGCAACAACCACGGCCACGACAACGGCTGGACCCGGACGGTCTACGGCCGGGTCGTTGAGGCGGTCGGTGACGACGGCCGCGTGAGGACTTTCACGAAGTAAGGATTCGTTCCTTGACGAAGTGGTGCGGCGGGTCTTCCATCTGTTGACGGATCCAGCGGAGGGAGTCGCCGATCATGCTCGATTTTTTCACCACGTACGAACCGAGAGTGTTCGGGTTTCTCGCCAATCATGAACTGAAAACGCTCGCCGAGATGAGCAGCCTCGAAATCGCCGCGCTAGCAGTTGGGGTGACCTTGATCTGGGGCATCGCTTTCTCTGCCATGTTCGGCAGGCTCCCATCCCCAGGCTCCGCGAGATAGCTTCCGGCCGACCCAATAGGTCCTCATTCTAGGACTCGATCCTTTACAGGCTCCGCCGCGTCGCCATATTCAATGAGGGGACTTTCCCCCGGAGAAGGACTCGAATGACCATCCTGATCATCCTCGCCGTCGTCGCGGTCGTCGCGATATTCGCGGTCGTCGTCTACAACCGCCTCGTCTCGCTGCGCCAGGGCACCAGCCAGGCGTTCGCCGACATCGACGTGCAGCTCAAGCAGCGCGCCGACCTCGTCCCCAACCTCGTGAAGACCGTCCAGGGCTACGCCGCCCACGAGAAGGAGGTCTTCCAGGCCGTGACCGAGGCCCGCGCCAAGGCTGCCAACGCCGCCACCCCCGCAGCCGCCGCCGCAGCCGACGGGCTCATGTCCGCCGCGCTGGGCCGCCTCATTGCGGTCGCCGAGGCCTACCCTGACCTGAAGGCGAATGACGGCTTCGTCTCCCTCCAGGGCGAGCTGTCCGACATCGAGAACAAGATCGCGGCCGCCCGCCGCTTCCTGAACCTCTCCGTGTCCGAGTACAACGCCGCCATCGAGCAGTTCCCGGCCGTCCTGTTCGCGGGGGCCTTCGGCTTCAAGGCCAAGGAGTTCTACACGGTCGGCGAGGAAAAGCGGCAGCAGTTGGAAGAGGCCCCCTCGGTCTCGTTCTGAGCAGCCTCCGTACCGTCACCCGCAGCGAGGACTAGGTCATGGCCGCCGCATCCGTTGGCATGAGAACCCACATCTGGAACAACGGGCTGAAGTCCATCGCCCTCCTCGCCTGCTTTCCCCTGCTGATCGGAACGCTCGCCTACGCGGGCCTCCTGGTCGTCGCGGCGGGCAAGGGACTCACCGTCGCCCAGGCGCTCCGCTACGGACTATACCATCTCCCGTCGACCGTCCCTTGGGTGCTCGGCGGGACGGCCGTCTGGTTCGTGATCGCCTGGTTCCTGAACGTGTGGCTCATCGGCCTCTCGACCGGAGCGCGGACACTCGAGCGGAGGGAGGACCCGCGCCTCTACAACCTGGTCGAGAACCTCTGCATCTCCCAGGGCATGCCCATGCCCAAGCTCGCGATCATGGAGACGGACGCCCTGAACGCCTACGCAGCGGGGATGAACCGCAGCCAGTACACCGTCGCGGTGACCCGGGGCCTGCTGGAATCCCTCGACGACGACGAGCTGGAGGGCGTGATTGCGCATGAACTCGCGCATATACAGCATGGCGACGTGCGGCTCCTCGTCATCACCAACATCTTCGTCGGCATCATCTCGTTCGTCACGGACCTGGTATTCAACAACCTGGACATCCTCGTGCGGGGAGTGTTCTCGTCGAGTTCGCGCTCGGACGACGACAAGAAGGGCGGGTTCCTGGCCGGACTCGCGATCCTGGCCGTGGCGGTCGTCATCTTCCTCTTCACGAGGCTCCTCGGAGTCCTGTGCCGCCTCGCGATCTCCCGCAAGCGCGAGTTCATGGCCGACATGCAGGCCGTCCGGATCACCCGCAAGCCCGAGGCGATGATCGGGGCCCTGCGGCGCATCTCCGGCCACTCGGAGGTCGCGGGTGTCCCTGCCGACGTCAGGCCCATGTTCTTCGACGACGCCCCGGGATTCCTCGGCGCGATCCTCTCGACCCACCCGACGATCGAGGACAGGATCCACGCCATCGCCATGCACACGGGTTCCGCGCGGGGCAGGGCAGTCGGCGTCCCCCGGCGGTGATCCGCCGGCCCCGCGCCGTTTGCCCGTCCGGTAACCGGACGCTACGATTGGCATGAGGGCAGGGGAGACCGGGATGGAGGCGGCGGCCAGGCTAGGGACAGGGGGAGACCCGGTCGACTTCACGGTGCGCAAGATCACGTCCGCCGAGTTCTTCCGTCCGATCTTCGACGAGGGCATGTCCCTCGTCTCGGAGGCCGCCATCTACCTTGACGGCGAGGGGAAGCAGGACTCGGCGCACCTGCCCACCGGACCGAAGATCGCCTATCTCGGCCTGTCCATGCGCCTCGTGGCGTGCCTGACGCACCTCGCGTCGTGGCTGATGCTGCACCGGGCCGTGCAGGAGGGCGAGATCACCATCCTGGCGGCCTCTGCCGACCCGCAGCGGCCGAGGGTATCCGATCTCGGGTCCTTGGCCGAGGCACGGGACGGGGAGGGGCTTCCCCCGAGGATGGCCGAGCTGGCCGACCGGGTGCACAGGTTCCGCACGAGGATGGAGGCCATCGAGCTGGCGCTCTACGGCGACCCGGCCGCAAGCAGCCCGAACCCCGTCCTCCAGCGGATCGCCCTGATCGAGGCAGCGTTCACGAGGTCCTGACCGGAAGCCGTTGACGCGGCACGGCGACCTGCGGCATGAACGTCGCCTGAGAACGGTCAAGGTATTCGCCATACCTCACCTCTCGCTGCGTATGAATATTTGCCGAAACAGGAATCCACAGGCCCCATATGGCTGCAAATTCCTCGAAAATTGGCCGATACGTAATTTTCCTTACAGTAAATACCCCAGGAAACATACGCAGGCCCTGCCTCAAAACACAAAACCGCCACACTTCGCCGTCACTCCGCCCCTACAAAATATCTACCACTTTGGGATAACAGGACGGGCGAGGCCACTGGGGCCGCACCGACCGCCACCGGGGCTTTCCTACATGTCGAAAACGGCCAATTCAGAGGCCGCGGACCTGATCCATCAGGGACGCAAGGCGTTCTTCTCGGGACTCGCCTATGCCGGCTTCCTCAGCGCCGTCATCAACGTCCTCCAACTGACGGTCCCGCTGTTCATGTTGCAGGTCCACGAGCGCGTGGTGAACAGCCAGAGCACCGACACGCTCGTCATGCTGATCGTCGTCGCCGGCCTCGCCCTGGCGTTCTACTGCATCCTCGACTACGTCCGCGCCCTGACCTACCAGGTGATGGCGAGCAACCTCATACGGAAGCTCAACCTCCCGATCCTCCAGGCCGCGATATCCACGTCCATCGAGAAGGGCGTCACGCAGTCGTCCCAGGCCATCCGTGACATCCACGAACTCCGCACCTTCATCACGGGCAACGCCATCAGCATCCCGCTGGAGGCGCTCTGGTCCCCGATCTTCCTCGCCGTCCTGTTCGCCCTCCACCCGCTCTTCGGCCTGGTGGCGGTGGTCTCGGCGGGCATCATCGTCATCATGAGCCTCCTGTCGGACTTCCTCACTCGCCGGGCCATGAGGCGGGCCAACGAGAAGGTCGTCCAGAACGTGGGCGACATCGGCGGCACGATGCGCCACGCCGAGGCGATCGAGGCGATGGGAATGCTGCCTGCCCTCGCGCGCCGCTGGCGGACGGCACAGTTGCAGACGCAGGACCTGCTCGACGTGGCGACGCGCCGGAGCCGGGCGATGGCGGCCGTCACCCGCACCCTCCGCTACATGATGCAGATCGCCGTGCTGTCCGTCGGCGCGGTCCTGGTCATGAGGCAGGAGGTCGGCGCAGGCGCGATGGTGGCGTCCAGCATCATCATGGGACGCATGCTCCAGCCGTTCGACTCCATGGTCGACGGATGGCGGCAGTGGGTCCTTGCCTTCACGGCCTGGAAGAAGGTCACCGACCTCCTCGAGAACGAGGCTCCCAACCGCGAGAGCAAGCCCACGCCACGCACGCAGGGCGAGCTCAAGGTCGACAATCTCGTCTTCGTCCCGAAAGGATCCGACGTCGCGATCCTGAAGGGACTCTCCTTCGCCCTGTCCCCGGGCGAGGTGCTCGGCATCGCGGGACCCTCGGCGGCCGGCAAGTCGACGCTCGCGAGGATCCTGATCGGGATCCAGAGGCCCACCAAGGGCGGCGTCTACCTGGACGGCAACAACGTCTTCCTCTGGGAGCGCGGCTCCTACGGCGACATGGCGGGATACCTGCCCCAGAACGTCTCCCTGCTTGACGGCACGATCCGCGAGAACATCGCCAGGATGCGCGACGCGGACCCGAGGCAGGTGATCGAGGCGGCCCAGCTCGCCGGGGTCCACGAGATGATCGGCCGCCTTCCGCTCGGATACGACACGAGGATCGCCGACGTGGGGCACACCCTGTCGGGCGGGCAGCGCCAGCGCATCGGCCTCGCCCGCGCCCTGTTCGGCCGGCCGCGGTTCATCGTCCTCGACGAGCCGAACTCCAACCTCGACGCCGACGGCGAGAGGGCGCTTGTCAGGGCCATCGAGGCCATGAGGGACGACGGCGCGATCGTCATCCTCATCGCCCACCGTCCCTCCGTCATGCAGGCCGCCGACAAGCTGATGATCCTCCAGGACGGACAGATCACCCAGTTCGGCCCCCGCAACGCCGTCGCCGCGACCATCGTGCCCGGCGAGAAGGCCATCGTAGCATCGAGGGCGACCCCATGAAGTACGAGATCATCAACGCCGAGGGACGCCGCGCCCCGCAGCCGGCCGAATCCCTCAAGTCGTGGACCGAGCAGTTCCAGGAGGAGGAGCCGCGCGCCCCGTCCCTGCGAGTCCCGGTCGTCGCGGGGCTTGCGACCATCATCCTGGGACTCGGCAGCATCACCGCCTGGGCCTTCACGGCACGGCTCGACAGCGCCGCGGTGGCGACGGCCACGGTCATCGTGGATTCGAAGCGCAAGACCGTCAGCCACTTCGAGGGCGGGATCCTGAAGGCGCTCCTCGCGCACGAGGGGGAGTTCGTCAGGGCGGGCCAGCCGGTCCTGCGCCTCGAGGACACCCGCGCCAGGTCCGAGCTGACGGCCCTGAACGCCAGGAAGGTGGGTCTCGAGGCGAAGCTCGCCCGGCTGAGGGCGGAGCAGGGGCGCTCGCATGCGATGGAGTTCCCGCCTGAGCTGCTCGCCTCGGACGACCTGATCGTCCGCAACGTACTGGCGGACGAGCGCCGGGTCTTCCTGACGCGCCGCCAGATGCTCGACCGAAAGGTGGAGATCCACGAGAAGACGATCGCGCAGCAGGTGGCCGAGCTCGAGGCCGTCGTGGCGCAGACCGCCGCCAACAAGCGGCAGATGGAACTGAACGGGCGCGAGCTCGAGGCCGTCGAATCACTGTTCAAGAAGGGTTACGCGGCGCGCCCGCGACTCACCGAGCTCGAGACCAAGCAGAGCCAGCTCGTCGGCATGGCTGGCGAGCTGGCCTCCCGCAAGGCCAAGGCCGAGCAGGCGAAGGCACAGGCCGAGCTCGAGATCCTGTCGCTCGGGAACGACTTCCAGCAGCAGGTCGCGGCCGAGATACAGGCATCGCAGCTCGAACTGGCCGACACCGTCGAGCGGATGCACGCCGCGACGGACGTCCTGCGCCGCGTGGACGTGGCCTCCCCGGAGGACGGGATCGTGACGAACATCCGCTCCCACACGCCGGGGAGCGTGATCGCGGCAGGGCAGCCGATCCTGGACATCGTGCCCAAGGACCAGCCGCTGATCGTGGAGGCAAGGATCCAGCTCGGTGACGTCGACTCGGTCAACGTCGGCGCGCCCGTCCAGGTGCGCCTCACGGCCTTCAGCCACCGCACCACGCCACCCCTACAGGGAAGGCTGTCGTACCTCTCCGCCGACCAGCAGGTGGACGAGAGGACGAACACGGCCTTCTACGTGGCACGCGCGGAGATACTGCCCGAGAGCGTGGCGGCCAATCCCGGCGCCACGCTCTACCCCGGCATGCCCGCCGAGGTCCTGATCATCAACAAGCCGCGCCGCGCCATCGACTACTTCCTGGCGCCGATCACGGAGAGCTTCAACAGGTCATTCAGGGAGGAATGAGGCCTGCCGGAAAGAATTCATGCCAGCCACGAGTTCTTTCCTTATGCAATGGCCAAGCTTAGTCCTTGCTCGAATACGTAAATCTACCTATTTCAGTCACCAAATCCTTATTTTTCCGGGTCGAATCCTAATTACAGGTTTACATCCTGCGACTCGAACTCTAAAACTCCGACCGTCGGGCGGCGATTGAATCCCAAAAATGGGCGTCGCCCGGTACCAAGGTTGGCGGGCAGAACTCCCGCCGACGCTTTCCGTACCAGCGTACCGGGCAGGCAAAGCCCGTCCGGCGCAACAAGCAACCAAGGTAAAAAACAATGGCTACAATCGGTGGTGGGGCATACGACGACCAGTTGAAGGGGACCAACGGTCCGGATCACCTGTTCGGCAACGGCGGCGACGACCTGGTCTTCGGCGGCAACGAGAGCGACTTCGTGTCGGGCGGCGCAGGCAGCGACGTCCTGTTCGCCGGCAACGGCGACGACTTCGTGTCGGGCGGCGCCGGTGACGATGTCATCTTCGGCGGCAACGGCGACGACGTGCTCCGTGGCGATGCCGACAACGATGTCATCTTCGGCAACAACGGCAACGACGTCATCCAGGGCAACGCAGGGGACGACTACCTCCGCGGCGGCAACGGCCACGACGTCGTGCAGGGCGGCGAAGGCAGCGACATCCTCGAGGGCAACAACGGCAACGACATCCTCCTCGGCGGTGCCGGCGATGACGTCATCCGCGGCGGCACGGGCAACGACCTGCTCAACGGCGGCGCTGGCGACGACATCCTGTCGGGCGGCGCCGGCAAGGACACGTTCGTGTTCTCCGGCGGCGGCGGCAACGACGTCATCATGGACTTCAAGGCTGGCCAGGACATCCTCCAGATCTCGAAGGGCATCAACGGCCTGGACATCACCTCGGCTGAGGACGTTGCCCAGCACGCGACCCAGGTCGGCGCGAACACCGTCATCGACCTCGGCAACGGCGACACCATCACCCTGATGGGCGTTGACGCCGACGACGTGGCGAGCAAGCCGGCCGACTTCTTCTCGGTCAACTAAGCACCAAAGGGTGCCGCGGCCCATGCCGCGGCACCCTCCATGACACGATCGCGGGGGCGAACTGGAATGTCGACACTCATAGCAACGACGGCTGCCGAGAAGCTGGGCGAGCCGAAGGTCTCGATCCTCGGGCGCGGCGTCGTCCTGGTCGCCTGGGACGTTCCCCAGTCCTCACGTTTCGCGTCGCCCTCCCTCTCGGTCGAGGACGGCGCCATCGCCCCGCTCGCGTCGCTGCGCCTGGCGCGCGCCGACGGCGGCTCCCGCCTTCTCTGGGCGCTCCGGCTTCCCGCCGCCGACCCGATCACCCTGACGCTTTCCACCGGTCCGCTCGGGCTGCGGACCGAGGTCACGATCGATTCCCGGGAGGACATCGCGGCACTCGACGCCGGGGACCTCATCGAGGGGATCGGACAGCCGGGCCGCGTCGCGCTCATCTCGGCTCTCTTCAACGTCTGGGCCCCGCTCTTCCGCATCCACCGGAGCAGGACGTTCATCAGGGTCCTGCGCGACCTCCTCGGGCTGGTCTCTCCCAACCCGCAACGCGCCTTCGTGGCTGCCGAGGCATCGGGCGACCTCCTCCTGCTGCGGACCACGCTCTCGGCTGGCTTCGGCAAGATCGACGCGGTCTACGTCCTCGGCGACGAGGGTCCCGTCCGCATCTCCGGCCAGCCCCACAAGGTTCCCATGGGGGACGGCTCGCGCGACGCCCTGCACCTCCTCGCCGACCGCAAGGCGGTCTCGCCGAAGAATTCGCTGATGCTGCTGATCGGCCCCGAAGGCCTGTCGGTACGCCGGCTGGCCCGGCCCGACATGCCGCTGCCGCCGATCGGACGCTGGTTCCACGAGCAGGCACAGACGGCCCCCGGACTCCGGGAGCACCTGCTCATCGACCTCGCCGGGCGCTCCGAGGCCGGAAAGGCCATCGCGCTCGAGGCGCAGCTCCGCGCCCCGCTCAAGCCGCGCCGCGTCACGGGCAGCGGCTCGGCGCCGTCGGCCGAGATCGTCACCGCCCTCGCGACCTCCGCGGGCACGCTGGTGGTCGGCTGGTACCGCGACCCGCTCGGACTGATCGCCGGGATCGAGGCGGTCGGCACCGAGGAGGGCATCCACGACCTCACGCCGTCCCTGCGCAGGTTCCCCGTGGAGGTCGCCGGCCCCGTCAAGGACTCGCGCCAGCCCGCCACGGGCTTCGCCGTGCTCGCCCCGGCGGTCGGCAACGGCACGCCGATCCTCCAGCCGCGCTTCAGGCTCCGCCTGAAGTCTGGCGCCCACCACGCCCTCGTGCCGCCGCCGCAACCCGCGGACGTGGTCCACGCGAGGGGGGCCGCGCTGCGCGCAGTGCCGCCGCAGCACGTCGACGAGTCCCTGCTCTCCGAGGTGCTCGCCCCCGTCATCGCCGTCCTGCACGAGCAGGCCCGCGCCGCCGTCGGGAGCCCGAAGGCGCACGCGATCGGCACGCCGCTGGCACGTCCGAAGGTCTCGGTCGTCGTCCCGCTCTACAGGGAACTGAGCTTCCTGAGGTTCCAGGTCGCGTCGTTCGCCGCCGATCCATGGTTCCGCGCGAATGCCGAGGTGATCTACGTCCTGGACTCTCCCGAGCAGGAGGCCGAGGCCGTCCACCTGCTGAACGGCCTGCACCTCGTGCACGCCCTGCCCATGACCCTCATGGTCATGGAGCGCAACGGCGGGTACGCACGGGCCAACAACGTCGGTGCCGCCGCCGCGCGCGGCGACCTGCTCGCCCTCGTCAACTCCGACGTCATTCCCACCGGGAACGGCTGGCTCGAGACCCTCGTGTCGAAGCTCAACGGACGCAAGCGGGTAGGCGCCGTCGGCCCGAAGCTCCTCTTCGAGGACGGCTCGATCCAGCACGCCGGCATGTTCTTCGGACGCGACCATCGCGGCCGGTGGCTCAACCAGCACTTCCACAAGGGCATGCCGGGCGACTACGCGCCCGCACGCGCCGAGCGCCTCGTCCCCGCCGTCACGGGAGCCTGCATCGTCACGAGCCGGGCGCTTTACGAGTCCGTCGGAGGATTCACCGAGGATTATGTCATCGGCGACTACGAAGATTCCGATCTCTGCCTCAAGATCGCCACTTCTGGGCGCAATATAGCATTCGTGCCGGACGTCGAGCTCTACCACCTCGAGCGCAAGTCGATGTCCCTCAATACCGAATACATGCGCGGGATCGCCTGGCAATACAACTGCGCCCTCCACACGGAGCGGTGGGGCAGCCTCATGGCCGATCTCATGCAGGACGAAACCCGTCAGCGCAAAGCAAGGACCTGACCGTGAACGCACCCCTGACCTTCGGAGCGCAGCTCCGCATGCCTGCGCTGTCGCCCGACGCGGAGGCCGGCCTCTCCACGCTCATGCGCGCCATCGAGCGCAACCGCTTCCTGCCGGAACCCGACCCGGCGAGCATCTACGTGGGCGACGGCAACTTCCGCGCCATCGGGACCGAGTACCTCGGCCACTACGTGCGCATCGGCGGGCTGAAGCCTTCCGACAACGTGCTCGACATCGGCTGCGGCATCGGCCGCATGGCCGTCCCGCTGACCCAGTACCTCGACGAGGGCGCGTCCTACGAGGGCATCGACCCCGTGAACGAGGGCATCGAATGGTGCACCCGGAACATCACGCGTGTCTACCCCAACTTCCGCTTCTGCCGCGTGGACATCGCCCATGACCTGTACAACCCCGGCGGGGCGGTCAAGGGCGACGAGATCGTCCTGCCGTTCAAGGATTCGCGCTTCGACTTCGCGACCATGATCTCGGTGGCGACCCACCTGCCGCTCCCCGAGGTCGCGGCCTATGCCCGCGAGGTCTCCCGCATGCTCGTGCCGGGCGGCAAGCTCTTCCTGACGGCCTTCCTCGTCGGCGCCGACGACCTCGACCGCAAGGACGCGCGGCCGCAGTTCCAGGCGGGCGAGGCGGTGGGGTCGTGGATCGCCGATCCCGCCGCCCCGCTCGGAGCCATCGGCTTCGACACCCCGCTCATCCCCGGCGTACTGGAGGAGGCCGGCCTGAAGGTCGAACTCGTCAGCCTCGGGCACTGGCGCGGCATCGAGAGCGCGCACTACCAGGACGTGATCGTCGCCGTGAAGCCGGAAGCCGCCGCATGAGCACGCGCATCCTCGTCGTCGCCCACAACCATCCGGACTTCCATCCCGGCGGGACCGAGATCTTCGCGCACGACCTCTTCAGGGAGTTCCGCTCGCGGCCCGGCACGGAGGCCCTCTTCCTCGCCGCCACCAACCGGACGCACCGCGAGCAGCGTCCCGGCACGAGCTTCCAGTCGGTGGGCGACGCTCCCGACGAGGTCGTCATGTGGTGCGGGCACTTCGACCGCTTCAACCTGAGCCAGGTGGACCTGTACGGAGTGATCCCCGAGCTGACGAACCTGCTCGAGGAGTTCCGGCCGGACGTCGTGCACATCCACCACGTGCTCCTGCTCGGGGTCGAGATCATCCCGCTCGTGCGGCGAATCCTTCCCCGCGCGCGCATCGTGATGACGCTGCACGACTACTACGCGATCTGCGCCCACGACGGGCTGATGATGCGCACCAAGGGGCGCGAGCGCTGCGACCGGGCCACCCCCGGACGCTGCAACGGCTGCTTCCCCGACGTCACGGCGGACCGCTTCCTCCTCCGGGAGCGGTTCATCAAGACGGCCTTCGGGCACGTCGACCGCTTCATCGCGCCGAGCAGGTTCATCAAGGACCGCTACGTGGCATGGGGGCTGCCCGCCGAATCCATCGAGGTGGTCCCGAACGGGAGGCCTGCCGCCATGCCCGCGGGCCATCGGCTCACGTCCGAAGGACGCCGGACGGTCTTCGGCTACTTCGGGAACCTCAACCCGTGGAAAGGCGCCCCGGTGCTGCTGAAGGCCGTGCAACGGCTCGTGGCCGGCGGGAAGGACGACTTCGAAGTCCGCATCCACGGCGGCGCGCCGTTCCAGGCCGCGCAGTTCGTCGAGGAGGTCGAGGGACTCCTGAAGGAGACGGAGCCGCACGTGGTGTCGTACGGACCCTACCAGCGCGATGACGTGACGTCCCTGATGGCCGACGTGGACTGGGTGGTCGTTCCCTCCATCTGGTGGGAGAACGCGCCGCTCGTGATCCAGGAGGCCTTCCGCCACCGCCGTCCCGTCATCGTGAGCGGCATCGGCGGAATGGCCGAGGCGGTGCGCGACGGCGTCGACGGGCTGCACGTCCGGCCCGACGATCCGGTCGCCCTCGCCAACGCGATGAGGCGGGCGATGGAGACCCCGGGCCTCTGGAACACCCTCGTCGCAGGCATCCGGCCTCCGGCGGACATGGAGACGATCGCCGATCGGCACCTGGCGGTCTACGCCGCAGGACGGAACACGGAAGCGGAGGCAGCGTGACCATGACGCAAGCGAACAAGGCCGCAGCGACGGCCGACAAGCAGGCACCGTCCCAGATCCAGGGACGCGTTGACGCCGTCGAGGGGCGCAGGCTCTTCGGATGGGTGTGGGACCGCTCACGGCCCACGGAACGCGTGCTCGTGCGGGTTCTGAGGGAAGGGCGCATGGTCGCCTCCGCGACGGCCGACATGGCCCGCGTCGACCTGCGCCGCAACGGGATCGGCGACGGCAGCCACGCCTACGAGGTCGAGCTTCCCGAGACCGACTCGGCGGACTCGGCCTCCCTCACGGTCGTCGCGGTCTCGCCGACGACGGGCGAGGAGACGGTCCTCCAGGCTCCCTCCCAGAGCGAGAGGGCCGCGGAGGCCGCCATCAGCGCGCCCCTGAACAAGGTTCTGGACCGCCTGGAACTCCTCATCGAGGCACAGCGCCGATCCCAGGCCCTCCAGCGCGAGGCCTCCCAGACCATGCGGGACACCGCCGCCAAGGTCGAGGAGATCACGACGCATGAGAACGGCATCGGACCCGCCCTCGACACCGTCCGCGCGATGCAGGTGGAGCTGTCCACCCGCATCGCCGAGGTCGAGGTGTTCCACCTCCGCTTCGACAGGACCCTCGCCGACTTCGACCGCCGGATCGAGGACCTCTCCAACACGGCCGACCGCCCCATGAAGCGGGCGGTCGCCATCCTCATCGCGTTCGGCGGGATCTCCGTCGCATGCACCATCGCAACCCTCTTCCTCCTTCTGCGCCACGGGGGCGCATGACGAAATGGTCAGAAGCAACGCACAAAGAGACCACGGCACAGTGGTCCATCTCGAAGCATCAGGGGCAGCAAAGGCAAAGGATTTCGCGGGACTTCCGCTTGACGGCGAGAAGGCCCTCGTCACGCCGATCGGCGACGACCTCGCCCTGATCAGCGGCGTGGCCGACTCCATGCCGGAGACGGTTCCGGTCCTGCTCAACGGCGATCCGTCCATGACGATGACCGCCACCGTGATCACCTGGGCACGCAAGGACGCGCCCGCCGAGGCCGCCGTCGGCTTCGTCGCCGTGCTCCCGATCAGGCTCAAGGCGAAGGTGAGGCTGAACTCGCTCGTCGTGAGGCGTGAGGGGCATCCGCTCCGCTTTGCGCTGGTGCGCCCGGCAACGTCGCTGTCGAACCTCATGAAGATCGTCGTCGACGATTCCGGCGAGCGCTCGGCCGAGGTCACGAACGGACTGGTCCAGGCTCTTGGGTCCGGCAACGACGGGCAGAAGCGCTCCGCTGCCGCCTTGGCGGTCCTGACGGCCTCCGCCAGGAACGACGGCTGGATCGAGGTCATGGGCTCGCTCGACACGGGCGACCTCTTCCTCCAGGGCTGGGCCTACGGACTGCCGGATGACGCGAGCCGCGTGCTCGTCTCGCATGCCGGAGGCTTCCTGTCGGGCGAGATCAGGAGCGCGGCCGTCGACCGCACGGACCTCGACGGCGGGGCAAGGGGCTTCGTCGCCCTCCTCGGCACGGGGGGCGCCGCCGTTCCCACGGACCAGCTCCAGCGGGTGTTCTTCCGGACGGAGTCCGGATGGAAGACCCTCGACGTCTACTCCCGGTGCGTCTCGCTCCCCACCACGGACGTTCCGGCCCACATCCGCGACGGACTTCCCCGCGCCAAGGCGAACCCCGACACGATGACGGCCCTGCGCCGCGCGGGCGAGCGCTTCGACGGGAGGGACACCGTCTCGATGCTCAAGCAGTCCGTCCGCATGGGCATGGACATGGTGGTCGAGATCCCTGGCGGCGGCCTACTCGTCGCGGGATGGATGCTCGACCCCGAGGGGGTGGTGGACTCCGTCACCCTTCGCGCTGGCGGCGGCTCGGCCCGGGTCGACGACTCCTGGACGCGGCTCCCGCGCCCGGACGTGTCGTCCGCCTTCTCGCAGAACGAGCTGTTCGCCGGGCGGCTCGACCCGCTGCGCCACGACCACGGCTTCCTCGCCTTCGTGCCGGGCCTGACCTCGGCGGGCGACGCCAAGGTCTACTTCGAGCTCGAGGTCGATCCGGACAGCGTGGCCTTCTACCCGCTCCAGGTCGTCCGCGCCATGTCCCGCCGCACCCTCGAGCGTCTGGTCTCCCCGCTCGACCCGCGCACGGCCGCAGCCGCCGTCGCCATCGAGCGGCACATCGGCCCGATGATGCAGGCGACCGAGCACAAGGCCCCGCGCATCGTCGAGACGCGCGACTTCGGGTTCGACGACGCCTCGGCCACGAAGGCCCTGGTCGTCGGCGCAGGGGCCGACGCGGAGGAGGTCGGGGTCACCCTGTCGCTCCTCGCGCTCGATCCCGAGACCCGCGGCGTCCCGGTGATCGTCTCGGCCCCGGTCGAGGCGTTCGGCACCATCGCGGCAGAGGTGGAGCGTCTCTCGCGCTTCTACCGCGTCTGCGTCCGCCTCATCGCCTCCGAGGGCGTGCAGGATTCCTGCGACTCCTTCGAGGCCGCCGTCCACGCGACGGAGGCGGAGACCCTCGTGTTCCTCTCGGCAGGCGTACTGCCGCGCCAGTCCGGATGGCTCTCGGGACTGGAGCGTGCATACCGTGCACGGGGCGGCAAGGCGCTGGTCAGCCCGACCATCGTCTACGAGGACGACTCGATCTGCTTCGCGGGCACCATGCCCGACGAGAGCGGGAAGGGTCTTGCCGACCGGTACATCGGCTACCCGCGCGACGTGATCCGAGGGGCCGAGGCCTCGGAGGTCATGGCGGGCACGACCACCTGCTGCATCGTATCGCGCAAGGCGATCGAGACGGCGGGCGGGTTCTCCCGGTCCTATCTCGGCACGAGCGACAAGGGGCGCGACCTGTGCCTCAAGCTCCGCCTCGCCGGCACGCCCTCCGTATGGCTGCCGGACGTCGAGATGGTCTCGGCAGACGACAACGCTTCGGCGGGCCTGCCCTGGCGGCGCCTCGCCCAGCGCATCGACCGCTGGAGCTTCGACCGCAAGTGGTCGCTCCTCATCAACAACATGAAATAAGAAGACGAAGAAAATGCCCCAGAAGCATTCCCCTCGCGTCCTGATCGTCTCGCACGGTCATCCCAGCTTCTCCCTCGGCGGCGCCGAGATCGCGGCCTACAACCTGCACAAGGGTCTCAACAAGATCGGGGGCGCGGAGTCCCGCTTCCTCGCGCGCGTCGGCCATCCGGTCGTGCGCCACAGCGGCACCGCGCTCATGAGCCTGCGCCAGAAGGAGGGCGAGTTCCTCTACCACGCGGACGAGTACGACCACTTCCTGCTCTCCAACAGGAACACCGAGGAGGTCGAGCGCGACTTCATGCGCGTGCTCAACGACCTGAAGCCCGACGTGGTGCACTTCCACCACTTCATCGGCCTCGGGCTCGAGACGATCTACGCGGTGCGCCGCTGCCTGCCCGAGTGCGTGATCGTGATCACGTTCCACGAGTTCCTCTCCATCTGCCACCACCACGGCCAGATGGTGAAGACGGGCGGCACCAAGCTGTGCCACCGCGCCTCGCCCGGCGACTGCAACGCGTGCTTCCCAGAAATCTCGCCCGCCCGCTTCCTGCGCCGCGAGAACTTCGTCCGGGGCCTGTTGCAGGTGGCCGACTACTTCGTCTCGCCGAGCCAGTTCCTCGCCGACCGCTACATCGACTGGGGCCTCGACGCCTCGAAGATGATCGTCATCGAGAACGGCCTCGACATCGCCGAGCCGACCCCGCCCCGCGAGCTTCCGAAGAAGGGGCGTCGCTCCCGCTTCGCCTACTTCGGCCAGATCACGCAGTTCAAGGGCGTGGACGTGCTGCTGGACGCGGTCACCCGCATCCCGGAGAACGTCTGGGGCGACGACGCCCAGCTCATGATCTTCGGCGGCAACCTCGAGCGGCAGCCGAAGCCCTTCCAGGAGAAGATCGAGGCCCTCGTCGAGAAGGCAGGCAACCGCGTGCGCTTCTACGGGGCCTACCAGAACAGCGAGATGCCGCGCCTCATGCGCAACATCGACTGGACGATCATCCCGTCGATCTGGTGGGAGAACTCGCCGATCGTCATCCAGGAGGCGTTCTACCACGGACGCCCGATGATCAGCAGCAACATCGGCGGCATGGCCGAGAAGATCACGGACGGCGTGGACGGGCTTCACTTCCGCGTCGGATCGTCCGAGGACCTGGTCGACCGCATGACCGAGGCCCTCACCGACACCGGCCTGTGGGACCGCCTGCGCGCCGGGATCAAGAAGCCCATCAACTACGAGGAATGCGCAAGGCTGCACCTCGACCTCTATCACGACGTCGCCGCCAGCCGGACGAAGTCGGAAACCGCCGTCGCGCTCTCGGCGTAACACGGCCAGCTAAGAATTGAATTCACGGGGAAACAACATCATGAAACGCATTCTCGTCATCAGCCCGTCGGGTGAGGTCTACGATCACGACAACGTCCGCTGGTACAACTACCGCGACGTCCAGAAGAGCCTCAACCACTACCACAACATCGGCGACGCCTTCGTCTTCGACTCGTCGCTGAAGCTGCTGAACTTCGACCACCTGGACGCGCTCGAGATCGCCAACCCGAACTACGCGGACATCGACCGGATCAACGCCGAGTACGACTACGTCTTCCTGCGCGGGTCGAACTACATCCACCAGGACATGAACTGGGAGAACGCGACCGAGGTCCTCAAGCGCCTCAAGATCCCGGTGGTCGCATGGGGCATCGGCGCCCAGGCCCCGGTGAAGGGCAAGCTGGAGCTGTCCGAGCAGTCCAAGACCATGCTGCGCCTGATGGCCGACTCCACGACCTCCATCGGCGTGCGCGGCGCCTACTCGGCGCAGGTCCTCTGGGACCTCGGCATCAAGAACGTGCGCATCGTCGGCTGCCCGACCGCGTTCCGCCGCAACAACCCGGACCTCGAGATCAAGCTCCGTCCGCTGGAGCAGATCAAGACGGCCGGCGTCACCCTGCGCCGCGAGGTGTCGGGCACCTACGCCCGCGACATCGAGCAGTACCTGACCTTCCACCGCGACATGGTGAAGGACCTCGCCTCCCGCTTCGAAGTGGTCCTCATGGCCCAGGGCGAGGTCGAGGAGAAGAAGATCGTGTTCGGCACGGCGGAGCAGCGCGAGGAGGGCATCGCCGAGCTGAAGGCCAACCAGTGGGTGAAGGACTGGTACCTCGACGAGGAGATGGAGAAGCTCCACCGCGAGCGTCTCTTCTATTCCGACGTCGTGGCCGACTACGAGTCCCTCGTCCAGCAGAAGGACATGGTCCTCGGCTACCGCCTGCACGGCAACCTGATGGCCCTGGCCAACGGCACGCCGTCGGTCTACTTCACCTACGACAGCCGCACGGTGGAGTTCGCCGAGACCTACCAGATCCCGAACTTCGACGTCTTCTCGGGCAAGAAGTTCTCGCTGGAGGAGTACTGGGACCAGTCGCTGTTCGACAAGTTCAACCGCGCATACCGCTTCATGTACCGCGAGATGCAGCAGTTCCTGGTCGAGAACAACGTCGACACCAAGATGGTCGACGTGATGGCGAAGCCCGCGGCCCAGACCGTCCTCAAGGCAGCCTGACGGGCCGCCGACCGTACCGTTTCCCGCCGCAGACAGCCATCCGTCGGCGGGCAATCCCGGCATCCCCCGTGTTCTGGGCACGGGGGACGCCGCAGGATGGCACCCGGCATTGACGCCGGGCACGATCCCATTGCCCTCATTAAGGGCCAACAGAAGAAAAAGAGATTTCCAATGACCGTATTGGTTACCGGGGGCGCCGGATACATCGGCAGCCACATGGTCCTCGCGCTCAAGGACGCAGGACAGGACGTCATCGTACTCGACAACCTGAGCACGGGCTTTCCGGACCAGGTGCATCCGAAGGCCCATCTCGTCAGGGGGGACATCGGTGACGAGGGTCTCGTGACCGAGCTCATCCGCGAGTTCGACGTCGACTCCATCGTGCACTTCGCGGGATCGATCGTCGTCCCGGACTCCGTGACGGACCCGCTGGGCTACTATTTCAACAACACCGTGAAGTCCCGTTCCCTGATCAGCGCCGCCGTGCGCAACAAGGTCCGCAACTTCATCTTCTCGTCCACGGCCGCCGTCTACGGCGACGCGACGGACAGCCCGATCCTCGAGACGACGGCCCTCAACCCGGTCTCGCCCTACGGCACCTCGAAGCTGATGACCGAGATGATGCTGAAGGACGTCTCGGCCGCCCATGACTTCAACTACGTCGCCCTGCGCTACTTCAACGTGGCGGGCGCCGACCCCCGCTGCCGCAGCGGCCAGTCCTCGCGGCGCGCCACGCACCTGATCAAGGTCGCGACGCAGGCCGCGCTCGGGGAGCGCAGCCACATCGACCTGTTCGGCAACGACTACCCGACCCCGGACGGCACCTGCCTGCGTGACTACATCCACGTGAGCGACCTCGCCAACGCCCACATGCTCGCCCTCGCGCACCTCCGCTCCGGCGGGGAGAGCCAGGTGTTCAACTGCGGCTACGGACGCGGGTACTCGGTCCTCGAGGTGGTCGAGGCGGTCAAGCGGGTCTCCGGCAGGGACTTCGAGGCCCGTCTCGTCGAGCGCCGGCCCGGCGACCCGGCGACCCTCGTCGCAGGCTCGGACAAGATCCGGGGCATGCTCGGCTGGCAGCCGCAGCTCGACGACCTCGACACCATCATCGAACACGCGCTGGCCTGGGAGGCATCCCTGGCCAAGCGCACCGCGAAGGCCGCCTGACGGCCCCGGGTGTCCCGGCGGGTTCTCCCCCGTGTCCGTCGGGACACCCCACCTCCCTAACGGTCCGTTTACCCTTTCGAGCGACATTTGGCACGAAGCCGGAATCCTCCGGCAAGTGCCCATGAAGTGCGTTCGAGACCATGACTTCCTTCCGCAACACGCCTCCCATGTTCCCCCCTCCGCTGGAGGGCGATGACAGTTACCCCACAGACGGCGGCAACATCGTCAGGCTGCGGGACGCGCAGCGCAGGGAGGGGGACATCCTCCCGGCCGAGAGCGACGAACCCGTCTGGCGGCAGGCCTTCATCGTGGCCGACGGCGTGAAGGCGACGCGGACGCCCGACAGGGTCATCCGCGCGCGCAATGGTTTCCCGGAGCCGCCACCCCCCGGAAGTCCCCGCCACGCGCGTCACGTCGACGACGGACAGCCGCATACGATCCCCGTCATCGAGGAAGCGGAAGAACACCAGGAGCCGGCCGTGAGGGCACAGCTCGCGGAGCTGCGCGAGAAGGTGGCTCCCCATGTCGTGATGTCCGACAGGATCGCCTCCCTGGCCAACAGGGAGGCCTCCATGCCGAGTGACCAGGGACTGCCGGAGGTGTCGCCGCGGCTGATGATCGAGAAGGCGTCGCGGGTTCCCGGTCAGGCCCCAAGAGCCGAGCAGGCACCCGCGCAGCAACCCGCTCCGCCGACCGAGACGTCGGCGTCGACGGGCTTCGGAACGTCGTTCTCCATGAACCTCCCGGCAGCGACCTCGGGATGGGGCGGACTCGGATACCTGGTGGCCGGCCTCGAGATATCGAAGCCGCTCCCGACCCTTCCCGCTCCGGTGCGGGAAACCGCTGTGGAAGCCGCTGCGGAGGCGGACGACGGGAAAGAGGACGAGGTCGAAGCCCAAGGCGATGTGGCGGTCAGGGAGGCTCAGCAGGACACGGCCGAGGCACCCCCGGCGTTGGACCACGGCGTCGAGGAGCCGGAGGTGGCCGACGATGTCCCGCGGAGCGTGGAGTGCACGACCGTCGAGGTGAGTGCCGACCCCGTGACCGAGGCATCGCCCGAGGTCGTCGCCGACGCATCCATCCCCCTCTCGTCCGGGACGGCGGACGAGGTCGAGACATCCCATGAGGCCGAGGCATCGGTCGAGGAGATCGATCTCGGATACCTCGCCCTCTACGAGGATCTCGTTCCAACGGTCGCGAAGGCATCCGCTGTCAGGCACGTGGCCGTCGAGGTCCCATCGGTTCCGGTCATGCAGGAGACCAGGACCGCGTCCGTCGACGCCGCCGACGGGGAGCACGAAGCCGACATCGGGTGCGCGATCGCCTCCGCAACGGAAACTCCGGACCAAGTCCCGGCCGCGGCCGCCTGTACGGAGACATCGGAGGAGACGGCCGATGCGGAGGATGCGCAGGCCGAACCGATGGACGATGCCGGGGAAATGATCCTTCCTGACGCGGAAAGGGGCGAGGGGAGGGAGCTTCTGGCTCTGCCCGCTCCGGTGGCCGAGCAGACGGCGGCCAGGATCGTCGACCTGCCGAGGACCGGACCCACGACCTTCGGGGAACCGCTGGCCGCCAGGGCGGAGCCGCAGGCGTGGGCCTATCGCAAGCCGGACATCGCATTCCTGACGACGCCGCCCGGGCGCGAGGGACCGGAGCTGACCGAGGACATCCTGGAGGAGACGGCGGGCAAGCTGGAGAAGGTGATCCGGGACTTCGGCGTGAAGGGCGAGGTCATCCATGTCCATCCCGGCCCCGTGGTGACCCTGTACGAGTTCGAGCCTGCCCCCGGCATCAAGTCGTCAAGGGTCATCGCCCTGACCGAGGACATCGCCCGCTCCATGAGTGCCATCTCGGCACGCGTGGCGGTGATCCCCGGCCGCAACGCCATCGGAATCGAGCTGCCGAACGAGGTGCGCGAGACCGTGTACCTGCGCGAGCTTCTCGAGACCGAGGACTTCGAGACGTCGAAGCACAAGCTCCCGCTCTGCCTCGGCAAGACCATCGGCGGCGAGTCCGTCATCGCCGACCTCGCCCGCATGCCTCACCTGCTGGTGGCCGGCACCACCGGGTCGGGCAAGTCGGTGGCGATCAACACCATGATCCTGTCCCTGCTCTATCGGTTCACTCCCGAGGAGTGCCGCCTGATCATGGTCGACCCGAAGATGCTGGAACTGTCCGTCTATGACGGCATCCCGCACCTCCTCACGCCCGTCGTGACGGACCCGAAGAAGGCGATCATCGCCCTGCGCTGGGCCGTGCGCGAGATGGAGGAGCGCTACAAGAAGATGGCGAAGCTCGGGGTGCGCAACATCGACGGCTTCAACGCCCGCGTCCACGAGGCCAAGGCCAGGGGCGAGGTCATCACCCGCACGGTCCAGACCGGGTTCGACAAGGCCACGGGCGAGCTGACCTACGAGGAGGAGGTGATGGACCTCTCACCTCTCCCGTACGTAGTGGTGATCGTGGACGAGATGGCCGACCTGATGATGGTGGCCGGCAAGGAGATCGAGGGCGCCATCCAGCGCCTGGCCCAGATGGCGCGGGCCGCCGGCATTCACGTGATCCTGGCCACGCAGCGCCCCTCCGTGGACGTGATCACCGGCACCATCAAGGCGAACTTCCCCACCCGCATCTCCTTCCAGGTCACCTCGAAGATCGACAGCCGCACCATCCTGGGCGAGACGGGTGCGGAGCAGCTCCTCGGCCAAGGGGACATGCTCCACATGCAGGGAGGCGGGCGGATCGCCCGCGTGCACGGTCCCTTCGTGTCGGACGAGGAGGTCGAACGGGTCGTGGGACACCTCAAGCGTCAGGCAAAGCCCGTGTACCTCGATGCCGTCACCGCAGAGGACGACGACGAGGAGGAGGCGGACGAGGCTCCTGTCGCCGCGGAGATGGACATGGACCTCGGGACCGGCGAGGTCTACGACCAGGCGGTATCCATCGTCCTGAGGCACAAGAAGGCTTCGACGTCCTACATCCAGCGACGGCTCCAGATCGGGTACAACCGTGCGGCATCGATCATGGAGCGGATGGAGAAGGAGGGTGTCGTCGGCCCGGCCAACCACGCCGGGAAGCGCGAGATCCTCATCGGAACGGGCGGGATCGACGAGGAATGAGAGCGGCAGCGAGACCGATCGGCACACGCCATAACGAGCATCGCCTCGGCCTCTAGCGGTCGGTGCGGCCTGCCCGTCTCACCCGTCACCCGTTTCGTGGCCCCCGGTAGCGCCAGCCGCTCCCGGGGGCTTTCCGTTCATAGCGCAGTGGCGGCCCCGACCTGGCCTGGCGTCTTCTCCTGCATGTCATCCCCCCTGACGATGAATATTGCCTGCTTTCCTTCAGGGCTGTGCATCCAGCTCAGGGCATCCGTCTTGCTGGTGAACCTTTCCGGGCAGATACCCGGCTCCAACTTTCCCCGCAAGGGGACGATGACCCGCCAGGATTTCTTCAGCTCCATGGCGTAAGGGGCAGGATGGTTCTTGCCCATCGGGTTGCACCATAGTTCAAGGGTGAATGCGGCACAGCAAGGTCAGTCCAGACGCATCACGCTCGATGACGAGCCTGTCTGGACTGATTCCTGCCTCGTGGACGATCTTCCTCATCTGGTCCTCGCTGCGATGGATGAGGTGCCAGTTCGCGAGGTTTTCGATCCAGACGCGGAATGGGTTCCGATCGGAAATATTAGTGAACGCGATGTATCCATCGGCAGCCACCGCTCCCGAGATCTGCCAAAGGAGGCGGCTGATGAGTCTGTCCGGCAGGTAGTCGAAGAGACCGCCGCACAATACGAGATCGTAAGGTCCGCGACCGATCGCGTCGCGCACACCTCGGATGACGTCACGTTCCACGACCCGGGTCGACCTTGCGCCGCGCAGCCGCTGGCTTGCGAGAGCAAGGGCATCACCGTCCATGTCGAGCAAGGTGAAGTCGCAGTCACCGATGAACGATGGCGATCCCGCAAGATCGGCGCAACCTCCACAGCCGACGTTCAGGATTCTGCCGGAGCGCGTCGAGGCTTCGTGGATCAGGTTCCGCTGCCAGGCCAGCTTGTTCCTGTGCTGCTGGGCGATCGGACAATTCAGGGCGTACCATTCGAGCCAGTATGCCGGATCGTCGACGCCGGCCTGCGGGGTGGGATTGGCAATCCATTCGATCGTCTCGTAGTCGCCGGGATAGCCCCGTGGCCATTCCTGGAGACGGCTGATGAACCCTGAATGGCTGTGGACATAATAAGCTGGCCGTACCACGGCCCGGATGATCTCTGCCGGGAGTCCGGCGTTGCCGGCGGCTTCCAACGCCCCACAGAGCATGTGCATCGCACCAATGATCGAGTGCGGGGAGGTCGGGGCACCTACGACGCGGACGAACTCAGCGACGGCATCTCCCAAATCCGTCTCGGCGGATTGCAGCCCATGAGGCAGGTCACCGTTGACCGTCTCGGAACCAACGTGCGTCTGTACCTGCTGCACGGATATGCTGTTCATGTCGTACGGTCCCCAGGGAACAGCCCATGCTGTCCGGCTCCTATGACGCTTGGAAGTAAGACGGCTGAAGACAATGTCCGCACGCCTTGCCCCCCGGTCAGGCGCGACACCATCATCTCCAGCCAAGCTTGGAATATGCCCAACCGGAGAACATTCCCCAACCTGGACCGAAGAGGTAAAACCCGGGACCGACACAGGAAAAAGGGATAGTTTCTGTCCCGCCAGCGAGTCCTTGGCCGGCTTTGACAACAGCGGGATGCCCATCCTCGAGAAGCCATTGCCGCTCCGGACCGTTGACGCTGGCCAGGGGCGATGCCCATCATGTCCCTACAGCAGTCGGTGCGGCCCCTCTGGCCATCGGGTTCGGTACCTGAACCCGGTCACGCGCCCCCGGCACAGTAGGGTCCGACGGACGGCCATGCCCTCCGTCGGTCTCGGGCCCCCGGGACAGGTACGCCGCTCCCGGGGGTTTTCCTTTCGGGCAGCGCCCCTCAGTCCTGCCACGGCATCCTGATCTCGGACGACTCCATCCGGAACGCCTTCATGGCGGCGGCGATCTTCTTCCGTGCGACGAGCTGGACCGCCACGGACAGGGCAGGCAGCACGACGAGGATCGAGATCGTCACGGGATGCATGATCCCGACGAAGTACCATGCGATCGCGGCGAACAGGACGATCAGCCAACCCATCGCGAGGTCGACCGCCCACCCCAGGTTGGCCCTGCCGTAGTGGTCGGCGATGACGTCCGACTGGATGGAGTGGAGGATCGACTCGACCTCCTCGACGTAGGCTGCCCTGGCCCCGTACTCCTCCTCGCCAACCGACTCCGGTTTCCCGATGGCGGCGGCGGCGGCCTCGCGGAAGGCAGCCGAGGGGAGCACGACGCGTCCCTTTGGGCCGAGGTCGGAGCGCATCCCGGCAAAGCCGCGCAGGAAGCCGAGACGTGCCCATTGATGGAGGGAGACCGCCAGCCTGTCGGCGTCGCCCCTTGCGTCGTAGCTCATTTCACTTCCCGCAACACTCGGATCGAAGGTGTCCTGTGACGATTGTGGACCAAATCCTGCCGGCGGTCTTGCAGATCCGAGCATGAATCCTTTTGACTTGCCCGCCTCCGCAGGCGAGAGTCCTTGGGTCAACAGGGAAGAGACGATGAGGATCGCCGTACTTTCAGCCGCACTGGTCGCCCTCGCGTCGGCTGCCGCCCCCGCGCCTGCACGGGCCCAGCAGACTGCCGCGCCGAAGGTCGAGGACTCCCGCCTCGGCACGATCAGCCGCTGCATGGCCTACTACGCGATCCTCGGCGGCATGGACGGGGACAGGCCCGTCGACTCGAACACCTCGGCGGTCGTGAAGGACCTCGGGACCGAGCTCTACTCGGAGGCCGCCAAGTACAAGGTGGACGAGGAGACGATCCAGAACGCCGTGGTCGCGGCCCTCGTGTCCATCAACATGTCGGTCAAGGAGGACGGACTGGACAAGGTGAAGGGCGCCATGGACGGCGAGTGCGAGACCCTCGTGGGCAAGGTCCGCGGCATGCCCTAGCGCAGGCGCCGCCTGCTCAGCCGCTCCGCCGCGTCCCTGATCTCGTCGGCATAGTCCTCGGGTATCTCCCCGCGCTCGACGATCCTCTCCAGCCATTCCGCCAGGGACATCCTGGCATCGCCTGGGTCACGTCTCATGACGAGGCGGGCCACCGCGAGGGCGACCTGCAACTCCCGTTCCCTCTCCCGTGTGCGATGGCGGCGCGAGCGATCGGCAACGGACATGGCGTTTCCGGGCTTCCCGGTCGGCATGCGCGTGGATTCCTTCGGCGAATCAGTCTGATCGCCGGGAACGTTACGCAACGTTTGACCTCGAGGCAAAGACAGGGGAACCCGCCGAACGAAGCTCAGGCCTTCGAGCGCACCCTTCTGGACGGCGACATTGGGGACTTGTCTCCCGTCCCGGACAGCCACGGCAGCTTGATGGGCTCCTGCGCCTTGCCCAGGGACGCCTCGTACAGGAAGTCGTCCTTGCCCCCGACGCCGATGGAGAGGAGGGTCGCTCCGAGGAAAGAGAGGGCGAAGAGGCCGATCGCACCCATCTCGGACCAGCAGATCGCCACCGTTGCCGTGACGAGCAGCAGGGCCATGAGCGAGACGAAGCGGACGGTCATGCCCCGGCTGATGAGGCGGTAGCGTCTCGCCAGCGCGGCGGACTCCGATCGGTGCAGGGTCTCCTGGACCGCCTCCCCGTAGGCGAGACGGCGTTCGAGTTCCTCGGCATCCAGCGTCGAGGGTACCCCCAGCCCGGTCGTGAACACGTGGAAGAAGGCGGACGAGCGGGACACGAATGCGTCCCCGGGGCGGCTTCGCCTGGCGTTCGTCAGCCCGACCAGGAACCCGTGGTCCGCCCACTCGTCCAGCGCACGTGCCATCTCAGCCGCGTCACGCTCCGCATCGTATGCCATCACCGTCCTCCTCCGGCGCATTCACCCACCCCGACGGTCGGCGGCTTCTCCCGCCCCTGTGCCGCGTAGGCGGCGTGGAAGTACGGGCGTGTCCTGTCCCGCTCACCGTTGACCGTGATCATTCCCCTGACGGTCATCACGCCCTGCACGAAGCCGAGCAGCAACGAGAGTTCCCGGAGCGTGCCCTTGCGGGCGGTCAGCGCCTCCTCCAAAACGGCGGCAAGGCGCGATGGGGAGGTGGCATGGGCCTCTTCCCCCGCATCGCCTGCCTCGACGAGCATCAGGTGCAGGTCCCCCATGAGGGTGCGGGTGGCCGAGGAGACGGGATCGTCCAGATGTACGCCGTCCGTCACCCGGACGTCGTCGTGGACGCCGAAACCGCGTGCCGCCATCACGCCCCTTGCGAAGCCGACCCAGCGGAGCCTCTTGTCCTCGGGCAGGTCGGTCCTGGCGGCAGCCTCTTTCAGCAGCGCGGCCAGGTGCGAGGGGGAGGTGCCCTGCGCCTCGTTGCCTGCGTCCCTGGCGTTGGCGAGGTCGCCGAGCAGCGCCAGGATGGTGTCGTGCGTGGTCCGGTGGGTCATGCGGCATCCCTCTCGAGACTGCATCATGGTGTGGAGGAATCCTTCTCGCAATCCCGAAATGATTTGACGACCTGCTCCGGGGCTGGCATTGCGGAAGGATTCAACAGGAGCCTCGCCTGCCATGCACGTGATCTCGGACAGCTACCGCGACCCGCACCCGATGGTCCTCGTGCGCGTCCTCGGCAGGCTTGCCGAAGGCGACGTGGCAGGCGCGCGGGAACTCATCCACCGGGAGTGGCAGAGCCACGGGTCGCCTTGGACGAAGGAACTGCATGCGTCCCCGGCCTCGGCGGCCGTCCGCCTTGCCGCCTTCCAGCGCGCCGAGGGCCTTCCCGCATGCTCCGACTGCGGCTGCACGGAACCTCCTGTCCTGTTCCTCCAGGACACCACGGGACTGCTCGACGATCGTGACGACCTGATCGACGGCGTGGCTCCCTCGTGGCACGGTACGCCCGAGGTGAGCGCCGACCTGACCTGCGTCGGCTGCGGATCAGGCTCGGGGACGTGCCCGGGCGGGAACGCGGCCGAGGCGGTGGACAGCGTCCGACGGCTTTGGACCGCCTACCACACCGACACCGCGGAAGAGGACGGCGGCGGACGGGACGTCTGACCCGGAAGGAAATCAGGATGCGCATCTGGATTATCTCGGACCTTCACCTCAGGACACGCGACGCGCTCGACCTCATGAAGCCCATCGGAGACTTCCCCGAGGCGGACGTGTGCGTCCTCGCGGGCGACGTGTGCGACTCGATGAACGCCGCCATCAACTGGGTGGGGAAGGTGATCCGGCCCCGCATGCCCGTGGTCTGCGTCCTCGGCAACCACGAGTTCTACGGTTCCTCGGTCACGCACGTCCGCAGCAACGCCCGCCTCATCGCAGACGCCCTCGGCGTCACCCTGCTCGACGACGACGCCGCAGTGATCGAGGGCGTCAGGTTCGTGGGCGGAACGCTCTGGACCGACTACGCCCTCTACTGCCTGCCCGGGGACGACGACGCCACGCGGAAGACCTGGTCCGACAACGCCATGAAGGCAGCCCGTCTCGGCCTCTCCGACCACAGGCAGATCGACGCGACGGACGTGGCGAACGGGATCATTCCCAGGCTGTTCTCGCCGAAGGACGCGCTGGCGTTGCACGAGGCGACCCTCGGGTTCATCGACGAGACCCTCGGGACTGCGCACGGCGGCCCGACGGTGGTGGTGACCCATCACGCGCCCCATCCCGGCTCGATCGCTGCGAAATACGCGGGAGACCCGCTCACGCCCGCCTTCGTGTCCGACCTCACGGGGTTGATCGAGAAACGGGCGCCCGACCTCTGGGTGCACGGACACGTCCACAATGTCTGCGACTATGTGGCGGGCAGGACCAGGATCGTCTGCAACCCGAGGGGATACACGAACGAGAACCAGGCCTTCGAGTGGAGGAAGGTCGTCGAGATCGGAGGACAGCATGCGTAACTATTGGTGGGAGGTGCACTGCTCGGGGTGCAATTCCCTGATCGCCCATTGCCCGAGCACCCATCCCTTGCCGGGCCTGTACTGCACGTCCTGCATGGAAGCCGAGCGCGCGGCGGAGGATGCAGAGGGGGCAGCCGAGGACGAACAGGGTTGAAGGAAAGGCGGGAACGGGTCACCGTTCTGCCACGACGAACGAAGGAAGGCTGGCGCGATGCGCATCTGGACGATTTCAGACCTGCACCTCGAGGTGGAGGACCTGTACGGGCCGCTGGGAATCCCGGAAGCGGACGTGTGCGTGATCGCGGGCGACCTGACCAAGCCGGGAGCCGAGGGCGTCCGCTGGATCGCGACGAACATCCTCCCCCTCATGCCCTGCGTCTACGTGATGGGGAACCACGAGTTCTACGGCTACGACATCGACGAGGTCACGGCGGAGGCGCTCGAGGAGGCCAAACGCCACCCCGGCCTGCACCTGCTGGTGGACGACCTCGCCATCATCGGCGGCGTGCGCTTCCTCGGCTGCACCCTCTGGACCGACTTCCGGCTCATGGGGCAGCAGCCCGTGGCCATGGAGTTCGCGCGCGGCCTGATGAACGACTACCGCACCATCAGCAAGGGTGCCCGGCCGGGACTGAGCTGGAACCCGCTCACCCCGCAGCACACGCTGGACATGCACGAGAGATCCCGCACGTTCCTGCGTTCGGCCTTGAGGATTCCGTTCGACGGCCCGACGGTGGTGGTCACCCACCACTGCCCGCACGAGGGATCCATCCATCCGAAGTACAAGGGCGACCTGCTCAACGCCGCCTTCACCTCGGACCTCACGGACGAGATCGAATTGGGGCGGCCGGATTTGTGGATCCACGGGCACACTCATTGTGCGTTTGACTACGTGGTCGGCGAGACCAGGATCGTCTGCAACCCGCGGGGCTACGGCAGGGAGAACGCGGCGCGCTTCGATCCCGAGATGGTTGTCGAGGTCAGCCGCAGGCCGGCGCCCGAGGTCGCCTGATTCTCAGGGGGAGGGGAGCCTCGCAGCCTCGGCCTCCCTCTTCGCGTTCCTGGCATCGACCAGGTACCGGACGACCTTCGAGAGCGGGGCGGGCTTGCCGTCGTCCGAGTTCGCCCGGATCGCCCGCTGCACGAGGTCGATGTCGTAGTCGACGATGGCTGCAAGCCTGTTGAGGGCCTCGGCCTGCTTCCTGGTCGTCACCTGCATGGGCCGTCCTCCTGGTTCTTGGTCGTGCGACGCGCCGATCACGGCGCATGCGTCATGGGGACGTGATCCCGCAGCGGCGTCGCGCTCGGTTGCGATCGGCACCCGTAGCATATCCCGCGACGATGGTCTCCGCAGGTCCAATCAACAAGGGGATGCACATGCGTATATGGTCGTTCTCCGACCTACACCTGGAGGTCGTCAGGATTACGGGGGCGTTATCCGTGCCGGAGGCAGACGTCTGCGTCATCGCGGGCGACCTGACGAACCCGGGATCGGCGTCGATCCAGTGGATCGCCGACAACATCCTGCCCCACATGCCATGCGTCTACGTGCTGGGGAACCACGACTTCTGGGGCGGGACCATCGAGGGGATCACGGAAGACGCATTGCTGGAGGCGCGACGGCATGAAGGCATGCACCTGCTCGTCGACGGCTCGGCCGTGATCGGCGGAACCCGCTTCGTGGGATGCACGCTGTGGACCGACTTCCGGCTCATGGGACGGCAGCGCGAGGCCATGGATGTTGCGCAGGGACGGAGGGCCGACTTCAGGAATATCGAGCAAGGGCAGGGTGCCTCGAGGGGAACGCTCACCCCCCGGCACACGCTGGACATGCACGAGGATCCCCGTGCGTTCCTCCACTCGGAACTGGCGGTGCCGTTCGCCGGACCCACCGTCGTGGTCACGCACCACTGCCCGCACGAGCGATCCGTCCACCCCAGGTACGGCGGGGACATCCTCAATGCCTCCTACAGTTCCGACCTCTCCGATGTGATCGAGCTCCATCGCCCCGACCTGTGGCTGCACGGGCATACCCACTCCGCGTGCGACTACCGGGTCGGCCGGACACGCATCGTCTGCAATCCCGGCGGGTACGCCCACGAGGACCGGACGGGCTTCGATCCATCCTTGGTCATCAGGGTCCCGGGATGGGAGGGGCGCGCGGCGGCCTGACTTGGCCCAAGGATTCGCCGCGCTACAAATAATGTTGACAATGGAATGGCGTGAATACATGGTGCGGCGACAAAGGATTCAAGGACTCCCGCAATGGCTCCCCGCTTAAAGCTCATCGATACGTGGATTTACAAGTACGAGGGGCTCGAGAACCCGGACGGCGGAGACGAGGGGCCGGGCCGCAAGACGGTCAGGGAGAAGGTGGTCGAGGTCGAGCTGCGCCTGATCAAGGAGAGCGAGGAGAGCCAGGAGGCGCCCCACTCCCTCAGGTCCGTGAAGTTCGAGGTCTCCTGCAAGAAGCCGCAGTTCAAGATCGTCGGCACGGACATCGAGGCCCTGCGCCTCGCCGCATGGGCGGAGCTCGATGAGGAATTCGCGATCAAGTGGGAGCGGTACTTCCTCGTGAGGGTCGATCCCACCCGCCCGTACGGGCTCGGCATCGGCACCGGCCTCAACTACAGCTACGAAACCATCGACAAGGGAACCGCCCACGACGGCACCCTGCTGCTGCGCGAGATGAAGCCCCACGAGTACAAGTACGTGGTCAAGCCCTGGCCCGGTGAATTCAAGGACTCGCGCGGCCACGTGATGGCGTGCATCCCCGCGACGCCGGAGAACGAGGCCGCCCTCGAGCAGTTCACCGAGGCCGTCCACGCGACCCGCAGGCGCATCGCCGACTACCTGCGGCCGGACACCATCCAGCAGACGCTGGCAAACCTCGCCAACGTCCGCCTCGCGCTCGCCGGACCGAACGCCCGCGACGAGGACTGAGACATGGCGCTCGTCACCTACCGGAGCAGCAGCGACCCGGCCGAGGCCGTCGCCATCCTGCCGATGATCGAAAGCATCGAGGTCTGCTACCCGGACTTCCGGCGCTGGTACCTGGACAAGGCCGTGCCGGACCTCATGAGCGGAAAGGGACGCATGATCCTCGCCGAGCAGGACGGACAGGTCGTCGGCGTGGCGCTGGGCAAGCGCGACGAGGCCGAGCGCAAGCTGCGCTGCCTGCGGGTGGAGCAGCGCCTGCGCAGCAGGGGCATCGGGTCCCACCTGATCGACCGCATCCTGAAGGAACTCGGCACCGACCGGCCGCTCTGCACGGTCAGCGAGGAGATGATGCACGACCTCAGCCGCCTCATGGTCAACGGCTTCGGGTTCCACCTGACGTCGGTCGAGAAGGGCGCCTACCGCCCGGGCAAGCTGGAATACGTGTTCAACGGCATCGCTCACCTTCCGAGGAGGGCGAGGCAATGACGAGACAGGATCACTGAACCATGGACCTGAAGCTTCTCCCCATCCACTACTGCGGTCCCTGCGCTGGGCGCGGGCAGCGGCTGTATGCCGTGCCGTGCTCGGACTGGAGCACCGATCCGGACAGCGACTTCGTCGAACACAAGTGGGGCCGTTGCGGATCGTGCGGCGGTGACGGACTGTCGCCGGCAGGCAAGCATCACGTAACTTTGCTCATGCAGATGCAGGCGGCCGCAGCCGCCCAGCCGGGGGAGCAAGCGCATGCCTGAGCACAACGGATTTTCCGGACTTCCGTCGTCCGAGTACGACCGCTTCCCCAAGCCGGGCGACGTCATGGTCTTCCGCGGGGAGGGCGGCTACGACCTCCAGATCGAGGAAGCGAAGAAGGTCTTCGAGGTCGGCGAGGAACTCGTCGTCGAGCAATGCGCGGTCCGTGCGTGGGACCACAGCATCTGGTTCGAGGGGCACGAGGGCTGGTTCAACGGCGTCATGTTCGAGCGTGCCCCTGCGCGGCCCAAGGTCCAGTGGACAGACGAGCAGGTGCGCAAGCTCAACGAGTTCCAGGCCTGCGGCCACATGCACCCGTTCACCTGCCCCGGTGAGGGCGACTGCCCCTCGCGCGAGCTGATCGCCACGAACGAGGGCTGGGTCTGCGCTTGCGGCGGGTACACGCAGGATTGGGCGCATCCGATGATGTTCGAGGGAGCGCCTCCCAATCCTTTCGCGCACGTCTTCGGGGAAGCAGATCCCAAGTCGACCGACAATGACGGGGAGCAAGCCTGATGGGCGCCTACAGCAGGAACATCGGCCGCCGCCTGCGCGGCAAGGAGACCGACCACAGGCCGCTCCACAGGGACGGCTTGTGGAGCGGCTACGAGATCAAGCCGGGCAAGGGAAAGCGCGACGGCAACTGCAACCGCACGGCCTGCCAGGTGCCGCTCGAGGACCGCGAGCAGTGGACGATGCGCGACCACGAGACCAACGTCGAGGGCAAGCGGCTCTACTACTGCGGCGACTGCGCCCGGATGTTCAACGACTTCGACAGGCGGCAGGGCTACGAGCCGCGGTGCCGGCTGGAGGTGAGTCCTTACGCCTGCGAGGATGTCGTGGAGACGGAAGGAGACGCGCAATGCTGAGCGAGGAGGCACGGCTGGCCTGCGCCCGCTGGTTCCATTTCGGGGAGAAGGCCACCCTGGTCTCTCACGAGCCACACCAGGTTCTGAGCAAGCATCGTTCGGCCATGGACGAACTCGTCGACAAGGGCATCGTCACGAAGGCCAAGTTCAACGACTACGGCTCCATCGAGTTCAAGGGCACCCAGCGTGCCGGGGAGATCGCGAACGAGGTCATGAGGGAATCCCATGCCCGACTGTTCGGGATGCCCGCCGAAACGGACAAGGAATAGGGCCTTGAAGAAGCTCAGCAACGAAGCCTTGGAAGCATGCAGGGCGTTCTTCCCGAACGGGACGTCCTCGGAGAAGCTGTTCCATCCGGACGACGGTTCCCTAGAGCCGCACGAGGACGCTCTGGACGAACTGGTCCGCGCCGGATGGTGCCGCAGGCGCGTCCTCAGCGACGGTGCGGTCAGCTACACGGGGGTGTACCGCGCGGGGCAGGTAGCCCGGAAGGTGCTGCGCTCGGCGCATCCGCTGACGCAGGGACTGCTTGCGGACGGACCCGTCGCCGCAAAGGCGCGTGAGATGTACGACAGCCGACGGCTCGAGATTCCCGCCATGCCGGCATGGGAGGACATCGACGAGAACGACGACTACCACCTCGGGCTCAGGGACGCATGCCTGTTCTTCGCCCGTGACTCACAGGAACGGGAGCAGAGCAATGCCTAGCGTGTCGTCTTACCGGGCAGACGTGATCAGGAGGCTCGAGGAGCAGAACAGGATCCTGACGGAGGCGCTGTCGGCCATCCATGCCGTCTCGACGAACGAGCAGGCGATGGAGCAACGAAAGACCGAGAGGCTCTGGCACCAAGGCCATGCGTCCATCCTCGGCATCGTCGAGAAGGCACGGCGCGAGGCCAGGGCGCTGGAGCCGACCGTGCAGTGGTGAAGGGCCGAGCGGTGCCCCAACCGACCGACCGTCGGGGAACGTCTTGCCAACAGAGGCTGTAAGAGATGAACGTGCACAACTGCGCCTATGATCCACATGACGCGAGCAGGGAACGGCAAGAACGCGAAGCACCCAGGTATGCAGTTGGTGCCAGGGTGACACGTACCTATCCGGTGCCGGGCGATGATCGCACTTGCACCCGTCACGGCTCCGTTCGGCGTCACCTCAAATTCAACGGCTACGATCTCTACTATGTGACATGGGACGACACAGGGACCACGCTGGGTTCCTATTGGGAGCGCGAGCTGCGACCGGAACCTTCGCGTTGCCATCGCCAAGGGGCCGAAACCCAACACTGATAAATTGGAACCATCCGGCCACGCTGCCGGAGCTGGACGGGGTGAAACCGCCTGTCGGACCGCAGGCAAAGGGGAGCGACATGACGAACGAGACGAAGCAGACGGTCCGCCCGAGCCGGATCATCATGGGCTACGAGGCCTACACGGTCAGCTTCTTCAGGCATGCCCACGACGGACGGGAAGGCTGGGAGGCACGCTACGACGGACGGACCCAGGGCTTGTTCTGGACCGAGGAGGAGGCGTGGGACAGGCTGCGGACGCTCGCCAAGGAGTACGGTGACCTGCCGGACGAGGACTTCGACGTCGAGTACGGCAAGGACGCACAGGGGTTGCATACGGCCAAGTCGCCGCAGTACCGGGGGCTGATCTCGAGGGGCCTGACCGAGGACGACGCCATGCGGAAGCTCGTAGGCATGATCAACCTCGTCCGCTGGAGCGGGAAGGGGCGATGGAAGGGGCGGGAGGTCAAGGTCGGCCGCTACTCGATCCACATCCCGGAACACGGCAGGCCCATCGTCGTCGCCGAGGGCAGCGGGGATTACGAGAAGGTCGCATGCGACCCGCTCGAAGCACTGGTCGCCTTCGCGAAGGAGATCGACTCCCTCAGGAACCCGCCACGGGAAGAGCCGACGGAGGCCGCTGCGGAGGACTTCGACCCGTCCACCGATCCCGAAGTCGTCCTTTGCGATTACGTGCGCGACCGCGTGCTCTCGTGGAAGCCATCGAACGGGAAGGTGCCTCCACAGATCGCCGCCGCGCTTCCTGACATCGCAGCCTTCGCCGCCATGTCCCTGCTGATGAGGTTCAGGGAGCAGGCGGCCGAGGCTGACGTGGACGACATGGAGAATCCCTTCGCCGGCCTCGTGCCCGAGACCGTGCGCCTTTCGCCTGAGGCATACGACCGCCTGATGGACGTTCTCGAGAACCCGCCGCCGCCCACGGAGAGGCTCACGGAACTCATGCGGTCCCATGCTCTCTGGGAGAGGGGCGTTGACAAAGGATTCGGGAAGCCTGAAGGACTGGAGCCATGAGCAAGAGATCACGAAACCGCAAGTGGCTTATGGGCTTCGAGACCAAGCGGGTGCACTGCCCCGACGGCAAGGTCCGGACCCTTACGTTCAAGGACTTCATCTGGTGGCAGGACGCATGGGGACGCAGGGACGCTGCTGCCCTGGATCGCTTCGACGCCATCTACGGCCCGGGCACCAGGGGGTCCAACGTTCGTGCGGAGCCGCAGGAAGCGACGCCGCGGCCGTTGCCGTCGGTGACGGAAACGGCAACGTCACTGCTCGCCAAGGGGATCGCCGCGCACATGAAGTCGAAGGGGTACGCCTGATGGCCGACACGGAGAACGCCTCCTTCACGGCCGAGGACCTGAAGGGGTGGCTCGACCGCCACCTCGAGCGTCAGCCGAAGCTGCCGTGCCGGGTGGCGGACATGACCCCGCGCGAGCAGCAGATCCACAGGGACCATGTTGCCTACCATACGGGTTTCCTGCTGTATCTCCAGCAGCGGCTTGCGCTGGCAACCGCCGACGCGGCACGCGGCGACGTGATCACCGTGGGACGCACGCTGCCAAGTGTCGCCGAGGTCCGCCCCGGCGAGGGTCTCAGCGTCGAGGTACGCTGGAAGGACGGCAGGACCGAGACGGTCGACCTCTCCCCGGTCATCGGCGACTTCAAGGTCTTCCGCTGCCTGCGGGACGACCGTAGCCTGTTCGAGACGGTGCGGGTGGGCGATCACGGCAGATCGATCGAGTGGGGCGACGGGATCGTCGACATGGCCGCCACCACCGTGGAGCGCCTCGCGGCGGTCGGTGCCGCGGGATCGGAACGAGACTGGGATGCGGACGAACTCCGCAGGGGAGTGTGACCATGGACGGCAGGGAAACCACGAACGAGGCCTCGATGTCCCTCAGGGAGAGGGTGAAGATAACGTCGAGCCTGGAGGCCGTGCCCGGCTACCGCTGCGAGGCCTGCAACAACGTCGTATGGGCGCTGGTCTGTCCCTGCGGCGGCCTGACGGACGCGGCCGTGACCGTCCTGTCCGAGATGGACGAGATTCCCGTCGGGGGCGGCCGGCAGTGAGCGCAGGCCCGCGATAAATGTTGACAAAGGACTCATGAACTTTCATGTTCGCGCCCCAAGGATTCATGGCGCGAACGCCGGGCGGAGGCCCGAGGCGCCGCAGGGGAGAGGGCACCGCATGGGCAAGGCACGCGAGGCGCTGGACGGGGTCTCCGACAGCGTGGTCGAGATCGTCAGGGAGAACGTCGGCAAGGGCGTGAAGGGCATCCTCGCCCGGACGAAGGACGGCAACGTCACCTACGAGGTGTTCGGGAGGGACAAGGACGAGAGCCCTTGGACCGTCCTCAAGGTCACGCCGCACAAGGATGTCGCGGAGCAGGTCTACGAGGCCTTCGACGGCAGGCTCCGTCCCTGGGCCAGCCACTGGCAGCCGCGCGGCTTCAACGACATGGGCGTGCAAGGCAAGACCGTCACGGTCATCGCCGTCGGCGCGACGGTGCAGGACTGCCTCGACGCCTTCGCGGACAGCCTCGGCAGCGAGAACACGGCCGCCGTCGAGGACCTGCGCGCGACCGACAGCGGCGTGTGGCAGGCCCGCTTCACCGTGGACGGAACCGGGTTCAAGGCCCACGGGCTTCGCGTCCCCGGCGGGGCCGTGATGACCCACTGGCAGTAGGCCGGGGAGCGAACGGGCATGTTCAACGGCTACGGCTCCCAGGGAGCGGTCATCGCGCAGATCCTCGCCGACTGCAACGGGCACGACATGCGGCAGGCCACCAGGTACGACCCGCGCCAGATCATCGAGAAGGTCTGGTACCGCAGGGAGAGCGTGGCCTCGCACGGGGACGACGTTCCCTCGTACGTCTGGTGGACGCTCAAGCTGGACGAGGACGCCTGCCCAGTGCCCGACGTGGACTACGGCCTGCTTCCGAACGGTGTCCGCATGGGACGGAAGGACCGTTCGCGCGGCGTCAACGACTACAGGCACTCATGGCCGAGGGCGGAGAGCGAGCACCTGGGCGACTGGCACGTGGTGCTCGGGATCTCCGACCTCAGGCGCGGGAGTGACTTCCACGGCGATCCCTGGGACTATGTCCTCCAGAGGGGGATGGCCGTCGGGCAGCACTTCCTGACCCGGTGCAGCGGCCACTACGAGCGCACTTCGTACGAGTACGACGAATGGGACGTCGTCTGGGACGCGGAGGTCATCTACGCCGACGAGGCGCCGAACCACCTGCTTGTCCCGGTCGAAATGCCGTGGCGGCAGGGCGACATGGCTAAGCCCCTCTACTCCTGGCATGGCGAGGCCCGTCGCAAGGTCTCGATCACGACGTCCGACGGCGCCGTGATCCACGAGGACTCGGGCAAGCGGCCGAGCTCCACCTTCATCCCGTCCGGGATGCCGAGATGGTTTCGCTGAGGGACATGATGGACGCGATGCCTGAAGCCACCGAAGTGATCTCATGGGCCGTGGCGGCCTTCGCCGCGATGTCCTTCCTGCGCCTGTCCGACTGGGCCGTCGCCCGAGTTCGGGCAACGACACGACGCTTCCGCGAGTGGAGGTGGAGCCGTGCCTGGGAAGCGAACAGGGACGGGTGGCCGTCCTGATGAGGAACTTGAGATGAGCGCACGGAATTCAGCCGCGAAGAACCTTTCCCACGTGACCCCGCGGGCCATGTTCGGCTCCCGTGTCGAGGCGTGCCACGCCAGCCTGTGGTCGGGATGGTTCGTCTATCCCGGGCCGGAGGGCGGCATCTTCTCAGGCTATTTCGACGCGGACGGCCTGCGGAAGTCGCCGGGCGGCAGGCTGGTCGACGAGCGGAACGGGAAGGGACTGCTGGAGATGGTCCGTTGGATCGCCGAGGCGGAGGACCAGGCGAACGAGCTCGAGGCGTTCGGGTTCAAGCCCTCCTTCGTGGACCTGGTCACGGTCTCTCCCTTCGGGGCTGGATACCGGGTCGACGTGGATTCGACGACGTTCTGGGAGCGGATCAATGCCCTGGCCGCAGCCGGCACGGAGGATGCCGTCCGCCTCCTCGAGCAGTCCAGGAGGATGGGCGAGGGACCGTTCCTGGATCGGTGAGGATCACCTTCCGTGCCTGTTGTGGCTTGGCAGGTGAGCAGACACCCTAGCGGCGAACCAGGCGAGGCAACCCATGACATATTCCCTGCCCGTGGACTACTCCAGCGCAAGGGCACTCGACGAAGAGGCCGCCGCGATCCAGAGGCGGCTGGCAGCAGCCCTGCCGCGCGATCTCGTGGCCATGGTCGAGGCCGAGATTCCCAAGGACTCCGCCGGCAACACTCCCCGCGAGTGGTTCACGGACTGGGAGGCGGACATGCTGACCGCCTACATGATGACCGAGGAGAGCTACGCGGTCTTCCGATACGAGGACAGCGAGCTGACGAGGGAACAGTTCAGCGACGACGTGAATGATGCGATGAGGCAGGCCGTCCTCGACCACGACGAGGTCAGGGCGGCGGTTGCGGCCTACCGCGAGAACAAGGCTGCCCTGGACGAGGTGAACGGCGCCATCTCCCTCATCACGACCTTCGCCGAGGACGTGTACAAGGGAAGGCTCCAGGGTAACCCATACGGCGGCGCGGGGGAGATCGTGTTCGAGAGCGAGGAGGTCGCCAACGCCTGCATCAGCCGCATCGACCACGAGGCGGAGGACGAGCACAGGAACCACCTCGTCATGATGGGGATCGGCGTCTCGGTGCCCTTTCCGCCGGATTCTCCTACTGCCTAGCCCACTTTTCGACGCTCATCGGCTAAATTGCACTTTCCAAGTCCCCTCTTGGGTACTAGGTACGTGCCAGTTTAGGCCCGAGACAAGGGCCTCCCTAACTTAGGAGTACTGATGAACGTCCTCGTTTTCGCGTCCCGCAAGGGCGGCGCGGGCAAGAGCACCCTCGCAGCCAACTTTGCCGCTTTCCTGTCGGAGAACGAGCACTCCACGCTCCTGATCGACACCGATCGGCAGGGTTCGCTGGAACTCTGGCACCAGGTCAGAGGGCGCAAGGAGCCTAAGTTGAAGGCGGGGATGCGCGAGCTGGTCCCGACGCTCGACCGCGCACGGCAGGACGGCGTGGAATGGGTCATCATCGACACCCCGCCGAACGCCAAGGTCGGCGTCGAGGAGGCCATCCGGATCGCCTCCCTCGTGGTGATCCCGATGCGGCCGAGCCTCTTCGACATGGCAGCCGTGCAGGACACGATCCAGATCGCGAAGAACCTGCACAAGCCCTATGCGGTCGTCATCAACGCCGCCCCGGCCAAACGCGGCAACGAGGAGCATGCGGCGGTCAGGGACGCGCGCGGCGCCCTCAAGTCAATGGACGTCCCTGTCTGGCACGGCCAGATCACCCACAACCCGGACATCTCGCTCTCGACGGCCTTCGGGCAGGGCGTGTCCGAGTACGGCGCCAAGTCGCCGGCCGCGGACGAGATGGGGCAGCTCTACAAGTCGCTTACGCGGACGATGGAGGCGATCGGCAACGCGACACCCCGGCGGGGCCGCCCTCGGGCAGTTGCCTGACTTGCCGCAAGGCCGGCTAAACTGGACCCCAGCGCCAACTCAGGGCTGGGGTCGAAATGGCATATGTCATCAAGCGAACCGGACAGATTGAGTACGTCTCGCAGACCGAGGCAGGAACCCAGGTCGGGTGCGAGGCCTTCGACGAGACCCTGGTGGACGGCATTCCGGACCTGGACGAGGCCTGCATCGTGCTCCTCGAGCACAGGGACCACCAGCGGCACGGCGCGGACGGCTTCACCGAGGTGAGCGTGGTCAGCGCGCACGGCGAGACCGTCGCCTGGCTCGACCGGAACCTTAACGTCGTCAAGCGCGAGAGCGCCGAGATCATCCCATTCAGGTGAGGGCCGGCACCCTCGGAACCCGTCCGGCGGCACCCATCCTCGTTGACGGTGCAGCGGCTTGCCTCCAGGATTCACCGCGTAGCAACGGTCCCCGGAGCGTCGAGATGTACCTGAAGGGCGAGAAGGTCGAAGGACTTCCGATCGCGCGAATCCTCCCGCTGGGCGGAGAGGCATCCCCATCCGTGTTCCTGGCGGAGCACGTCGGGAGGAACGGCGGCGACACGCTCGTCTGGGCCGTCGCGGACGACGAGCGGAGCGTCGCCCACGGGCTGCGCGGCTTCCTGCGCTTCCGGCCGAACGACGGCTTCCAGGACGGGAAGGTGCTCGCAGCGGGGCCGGGGGACGCGGAGGAGATGGTCAGGGTGGCCGCCATGGTCGAGGAGGTCCATGCGTCGACGGAGACCAGCAGCGGCATGGCCATCGAGATCGCCGAAGCCGTGCTCGGCTCCGTCTTCGCCGGGGACGGCCTCCTGAGCGACGCCGAGATATGGGTGAGGCACTACGGCAACCCGGCGGACAGCATCGACGCGGCCGTGGCCCTCGCGTCGGAGGTCGGCGTGGACTCGAGGCGGCTCCTGGCCGAGGCGGCGGGGCACAACGAGATGCGGCACGTGGCCCGCCACATCGCGAGGCGCTTCACCGTGGGTCTTCTCAGGGGACTGGCCGCCGGCCGGGCATAACGGACGGCCGTCAGTCCTTCGTTGCCGATCAAGGCCCGGCGGGTTCCGCAGGCGGTCGATGACAGCCCCGAAGCCGTCCTGCGAATTCTTGGCGCAGGGGTGCATTTAAGCATTGAGTCCTTGCCGACTTGTGTATATGCCTTCCGGCCTAGAACAAAAGGGGCAGAGAGATGGGCGCAGCGGAACGCACCGCGATGATCGTGGCAACGGACGTCTTCTTCAGGGTTGCGGTCGAGGGAATCCTCGCAGACGGCCTCGGGTTCGGCGCCGTGGTGGTGGCTGAATCCCTGGAGGAGGCGGGCGCGATCCTCTCGCGGCAACCCGGCATCGACCTCGCCCTCTTCGACGTGGACCTTCCCGACGTGTCCGGCATGGCCTGCATCGGCCGGGTGCGCTACGGCTTCCCGGAGACGAGGGTCGTCGTCGTCTCGGGCCGAGGGACCAAGGGCGACGTCCTGTCGGCCCTGGAATTCGGCATCCACGGCTTCGTGCCCAAGAGCATCGGGGCGTCCCGCCTGGCGGAGGCCCTGCGGTACGTGATGGACGGCAACGCCTACGTTCCGTCGTTCGTGACCGAGGTTCCGAAAAGGTCCGCGAGCGTCGAGGCAATGCCCCGCCGCGTCCCCGCTGCCGTGCCGGCCCCGGCCGCCTTGAACGGCGCCCACGTCACCCCGCGACAGAAGGATGTTCTCGAGCAACTGGTCAAGGGGCTTTCGAACAAGGAGATCGCTCGGGCGCTGAACCTCGGCGAGGGCACCGTGAAGGTGCACCTCAATGCCCTGTTCAAGGTCTTCGGCACCCACAGCCGTGCCGCGCTCGCCGTGGCCGGGATGCGCATGATGGGAGAGCCGTACCGCGCCGCCGCTTAAGGCCCCGAAGCCCGCTGCGACCGCGGCAGGAACCCCGGCCTCAGGCTAGGCAGCCGCGCCCCTCGCCGCCCGGATGTCCGCGATGACCGTCCGGTGCGGCACCCCGCCGACCACAAGGCGCCGGAACATCACCTCGACCTCGTCCGGGGACAGCTTCAGCATGTAGGAGAGGTCGTCCTCAGGGACGGGACAGCCGTCCCTGCGAGCCACCGTCGCGTAGTCCCTGACCATCCCGCCGATCACCGGGCCGGGGTCGAGGTGCCTCACTGGTGACGACGTTCTAAGCGCTTCCATATCAGGTCCTCATTGCTTGCGGCCGGGCTTGCTGCCCGGTTCCTGTAGGTCGGCGGCAAGTGCCTGCCCGACCGTCTCCCTGCACCTCGAGGGGACGCCGAGCACCACCTCGTAGACCCTGCGTCCGTCCTCGGCCCTTGATTCATAATCCCGCCTCATCTCGCGGATTTCAACGAGTTCCCTCACGCCCGGGAAGCCTTCGTGATCGATGACCCTGTCGAGGGTTTCCGAGATCTGCGCCCTGTCCCCGTCGTCGTTCCACACGTACTCGGTCCCGGCAGCGACCGAGCAGGGAAGGCGCGACAGGAGAACCGTCTCCATCCCGCTGATCTCCTCGAACGTCTCCTCGAGGTCGGCCACGAGAGCCTCGACGTCGGCGACCTCGATCCCCTGGGCGATCCTGTGGGAGGCGCCGTCCGCCGTGACGACGATGTCCACCTTGCCGTCCTCCCCCCAGCGCCCGTCGCGCACGACGTGGACCCCGTAGGTCCTGGCCTGCTTGATGTCCGAGCATGCGTTGTAGAACTCGTACCCGCCCGTCCTGCCGTTCCGCGGAATGGGCGACATCTCGTCGAACACCGCCAGCAGCTCGCGGAAGCGCTCGGCCGAGCGCCTCGACGCCTCGTTGTAGATCATGGAGCGCGTGACGGAGGACGACATCGCGTCCGCTATCATCAGGAGGTCCCCGAGCTCGTACTCCACCGTGAACTTCCCGCGCCCGTTGCCCCTGCTGCCTGCCATCGAATCCTCCCGTTTCGACGAATCCTATAGGACTCGATCGCATGTCCAAAGGATTCGTAGAACAAAATGTTGACGAGTCCATCGGCACGTGACATGAGGGTGCAGGACTCACGGCTTGGCCCGTGTCAACAAGAAGGATTCAAGGTGTCATGACCGACGCGATCGCAGCCCAGACCCAGCCCGCCGAAGCCACCCAGCCCGTCAAGCGCGGCCGCGGACGGCCCCGCCGGGACTGGTCGGCGCGGTCCATCCTGCTCATGCCCCTCGCCGAGGCGTTCACGGACAACCTCTCGCGCAAGTCCCAGCGCGACATCGACATCATCAACCGCCGCCTCGGCATGCGCGGCCAGCGCGAGACGCTCGAGAGCCTCGGCGTGGAGTACGGGCTGACCCGCGAGGCCATGCGCCAGGTGGTCAAGCGCTTCGCCCGCGAGGTGCTCGGCGGCCAGGAGGGCATCGACCTGTTCGTCTCCGCGTGCAAGCAGGCTGCCGGCGACGGCCCGGTCCCGCTGACCGGGATCGAGGGAAGCCACCCGCTGTTCGACGGGCTCGGGGAGAACCTCCAAATCCTCGAGGCGACCTTCCCCCTCGTGGAGGCTCTGTCCGCCGAGACGCAGGGCAACCTCCCGCACATCCGCGAGATCTCCGGCGTCGCCTCGCTCGTCCCCGTCCCGGCCAAGGTCTGGGACGAGGCGGTGGACGACACCACCCGCATACTCCGCCTGGCCCTGCCCGACGCCTCGGCGACCCGGACCGAGGCCATGCTGGCCCACCTTCCGGCAGGAACGCAGCAGGCCGTCGTCGAGGTCGCCCGGATGGAGCGGACCGGGACCGAGCACGGCGACATCCAGACGTGCGTCCGCCTGCTCCTGGAGGACTCACCCGAACCCGTGTCGCTGAAGGACATCGCGAAGCGCGTCGCCGAGGTCACCGGCGGCCCGGTTAAGCTCCAGCGCGTCGTCAACGTCGCCAACCGGGTCGGCGTCCGCGTCGCCCGCGGCCGCTACACCATCGCCGGCCGCGTCGACCTCGAGGAGACCGAGGTCCATGCCATCCGCCGGGCCGCGGAGTCCGTCCTCAGGGCCGGGCCCGAGGGACGCCAGTGGCATGCTCAGGAGCTCGTCGCCCGCATTGCCGGCTCGCAGGGAATCCGCATGGACCTCACGCCGGAGATGCTCGGCTTCGCCCTCAGGGAATACATCGGCATCCAGTCCCTCGGACGCATGGTCTACGCCCTCGCCACGGACGAGGCGGAGTCCCAGCGCACGCACCTGCGGGACCTCATCGCCGCCGCCATCGAGGAGGCCGGACGCCCACTGAGCCGCCGCGAGATCAAGCAGGCCATCACCAAGGTGCGTGGCGTCGGCTCGGGCTTCCACGTCAACGAGGGCAACGGCATCGTCCGCCTTGCCGACGCGACCTACGCGACGGAGGCCATGGCGGCCCGGTACGCCGTCGCGAAGGAACCGGCCGAGGCCGAGTTCATGGCGGCCTGATCCCATGGACCGCAATGGACAGCCCAAGGGCATGCGCATCCCCTCGCGCACGAGCCTGGTGATGACTGCCGTGACGATGGTGGCGACCCTCAGCCCCGCCGACGTCACGTACCTGCCGCGGGACACCACTCCCGCGCCAGCGGTCCCGGCACAGAAGGCAACCAGCGTGGCGGTGCCGGGCGGCCTCTTCCGCCCGCTCTCGCCGCCTCCGGCCGCAGGGGCACGCTAGCGCAGGCCGGCACGGACGACGGCAAGTCGATCCGTGCCGGGCAAGGACAAACTGAAAGCGGCCGCGCGGGACCCGCTGAAGGCGAGAACATGGAACATCAGGCATACAGGCTCACCACCACGGCCCGACGCGACGGCGAGGTCGTCGGGCGTTATGGCGAGACCGTCTACGGCATCGGGACGTCGGAGGGAGGGATCCTCGTGACGAACCTGCCCGGCAACCCAAGGGGATGGCAGGCAGTCGTACCCGAGTGGGGACTTGACGCGCTCGGCTCGATCCCGCCCCAGGATGACGCGGCCGTGACGGATGCCCAGCGCTACCTCGATGGCCATGACACCGACGGCGTGGACACCGCCGTCCTCCTGGCCCATTACGCCTCCGAGCGCCTCGCGAAGGTCGGGGATGTCCTGGCTGACTCCGCCGCCGTCCACGCCAACATGCTCCGCGGCACGATCGCGATGCCCGCCGTCCGCTCGATGCTGCATGCCCACTCGGGTCAGGCCCTCGAGGCGTGGGACGCCGCCGCGCGCCTGCGGGACGCCGTCCGGGAGCTGAACCCCGGCATGCTCGCCGCGCTCTCCTCGCCGGGGGAGGTCGACGGCCGGACGGCGGCCGCGGTCTCGACGATCCTCAGGGCAGCGCTCGTCCTCGCCGACGCCATGGAGCATGCGGAAGGCGCGGGCAGGTCTCCCGAGTCCTAGACACCCGTCCCGCCGGTTCGCAGGATTCAAGGAACGACTCCTTGGATCGAGAGGACCGCCGCATGCCAAGCCTTCCGAACTTCATCCTCGCCCTGCGCAACGGCTACAGCGACGGGAGCTGGCGGTACTACCACAACACGAAGGACGGAGAGGGCGCGGTCGTCACCTACAACTTCATGACCTCGCCGCTCGGCGAGGCATGGCTCGGCAACCCGGCCAACGGGTTCGTGCCCTACTCGGCGAGCGAGAGGGCCGCCACCGAGAAGGCCCTCAAGGCATTCTCCGACGTGGCCAACGTGACCTTCGTGAAGGGAGCGTCGCAGGCGGAGGAGGTGATGTTCGGGCAGTTCGACATCCAGGGGGCCGGCGGCTACGCCGACTACCCGATGACGGACCTCGCCGACGGGTCTGCCTACGGGACGCAGACGGTCTACGTCCAGGCCAAGTACAGCATGGCCCAGGACCAGTACGGATACCTCACGCTCCTGCACGAGATCGGCCACGCACTGGGCCTCAAGCACCCCCACGAGGAATCGGTCAACCTCACGAAGGCCGAGGACAGGTGGACCAACACGGTCATGTCCTACAACAACGCGAACACCGGCGACTTCAAGCTGGGTCCCTTGGACGTCATGGCCCTCCAGAGCATCTACGGGCCCGCGAAGAAGAAGACCGGCTCCAACACCTACACCTTCGGCAAGGACAAGGTGATCTGGGACGGCGGCGGCACGGACACGATCAGCGCCAGCGCGCAGACGTCCAAGGTCTACATCGACCTCAACGGTGGCACGTGGAACTGGATAGGCGGCAAGTCCGGGTCGATCGTCGACAAGAACCAGGTCTGGATCGGGCACTTCACCAAGATCGAGAAGGCCTACGGCGGCTCCGGCAGCGACACCATCCTCGGGAACGAGCTGGGCAACGTGCTCAAGGGCGGTTCGGGGAACGACAAGCTCAACGGCCGTGCCGGGGCCGACAGGCTCGAGGGCGGTTCCGGCAACGACATCCTCCAGGGCGGAGCGGGCAAGGACACGATCTTCACGGGAAGCGGCTCGGACAAGATCGTCTACTCGTCCCTCTCGGAGATGGGCACGATCTCGTCGCGAGACAGGATCGCGGACTTCAAGCCGGGCGACCGCTTCGACTTCAGGAAGCTCGACGCCAACCTGGTCGCCGAGGGCCGGCAGAAGGCCAAGTTCATCGGAAACTTCAGCGGCGACCATGCCTTCGCGGCGGACGAGGTCGGCTCCTTCTACTTCAACAAGGTCACCGACACCCTCGTGTTCGAGGCGAACGGCGACGGCGTGGCCGACTATGCCATCACCGTCTCGAAGCTGGCGTCCATGAAGGCCTCGTACTTCCTGGTCTGACGCAGGGACGGCTCGAATCCTTGCGGCCGGCCATGCGCGCCCGGACCATTGACGTGACTTCCGTCGTGAAGGATCAGAGCCTTGGCCAGCCTCCCGTACTTCATCCGAAGCCTCCGCAGCGACTACGACGCGGAGGCCACCCTCTACTACAGGACGTTCCAGAACAAGAAGGACGGCGGGTTCGCCAAGGTCACCTACGGCTTCATGACGGAACCCGACCGTGCCGACGGGCTGAGTGACGCGGAGGCTGCCTCGTTCCGGCCATTCACGGATGTCGAGAAGAAAGCCGTCCGCATGGCCATGGCCGAGTTCGAGGCGGTGTGCGGCGTGGACTTCCGCGAGGTGGGGCACGTCGACGGGCGCCTGCGGATCGGAACCTACGCGATGGAGAACTACGGCGGATGGGCCACGTACCCGCTCGTGGATTCCCACGACGGAACCCACTACTTCACCCAGCCTGTCATGATCCATTCCGACAACGCCTTCTCAGCCGGGGATTACGGCTACTACACCGCACTGCACGAGATCGGGCACGCCCTCGGCCTCAAGCACACGCACGACGGCAAATATCCACTTCCGGAGCGTGAGGACGACTCCGATCACTCCGTCATGTCGTACGGGATCAAGTGGGGCATCGGCGAGTACCATCTGCGCACCTACGACATCATAGCTCTCCAGAGCATCTACGGGCCTGCGAGGTCGAGGACCGGGACCGATGCCTACAGGTTCGGCTCGGACAAGATCATCTGGGATGGAGGCGGGACCGACACGGTCTCGGCAAGGCACCTTTCCGCTGACGTGCGCCTCGACCTCAAGGGCGGCACCTGGAACTGGTTCGGTTCCAGGTGCGCGTCCATTCTCGACGAGGGGCAGGTCTGGCTGGGGCACTTCACGAAGATCGAGAGGGCCTACGGCGGCAAGGGCAGCGACACGATCTACGGAAACGAGCTGGCGAATACGGTCACCGGAGGCGCGGGCGACGACGTCCTGCACGGCCGAGCCGGGAACGACCGTCTCGACGGGGGCGCCGGGGACGACGGGCTGAAGGGCGGCGGCGGGAAGGACAGGCTCCACGGGGGAGCTGGCCGGGACACCCTCTCGGGCGGCTCGGGCGTCGATCTCCTGACGGGCGGCAAGGGCAGTGATGTCTTTGCGTTCGAGACGCTCGTCTCCATGGGAGGCCGCAAGGCCCCCGATACGATCGCGGACTTCTCCCGGCACGACCGCATCGACCTGAGCGCCGTCGATGCCGACCTGACCCGTCCGGGGCAGCAGAAGGCGAAGTTCCTCGGGAACGTGGATTTCGGGTTCTTCTTCAACCATGACAAGGCGGGCACGTTCTACTTCGACAGGACCAGCAAGGAACTCGTCTTCGAGGCGACGGGGGACGGCGTCGCCGACTTCGCGATCTCGCTTCCCGGCGTGACCTCGATGAAGGCGGAGTATTTCATCGTCTAGGAAGCCCCTTGGTCATTGCCAGGCCTGCGGTAAGAGTCGGTCTGGTACATCGAGGGCGCATCAGGAGGGCGGGATGGAATCGGGCATGACTTTCTATCAGCGCGAGCTCAGCCGCCTCCTCACCCTCTCGACGCTCGGCCCCGGCACCTGCGAGCCGAGCGACTCCGACAGGCGGTCCTGGCACGCAGCCGTCTACGTCGGCGACGTTCCGGTCGTCCTGTGCGGTCCCCATGACGACCCGGCATCCGTGGAGCAGGCCCAGGCGCTGGCAAACAGCCGGGTCGCCGCCCGCCTGTTCGAGAAATCCGGCCACGAGGGCGAGGTCTGGGCCGGGATCGTGCATGGCGAGGACATCGAGTGGAAGGAACGCGAGGCGGCGATCTACTCGAAGGTCTCGGGACACCAGGAGGACGGGCACGGGGTCGGCACCCTGATGGCCTTCGTCCTCGATGACGAGCGTCGGACGCTGGCATCGGTGATGTGCATCATGACGGAGACGGCACGGGCGATCGATCCCGAGTGCCCTGCGCTCGACGACGGCAGCTTCCTGCCGCTGCTGGCGAACCTCTCACGGCATCCAGCGGGCGACGGGCTGAAACCCGGCCTTTGATCGGCC
>Ga0216295_1000002_pt1 | contig 73547 bp, 82 predicted proteins | sample 21hB_Boncat_minu_FD_161281 | JGI IMG/M metagenome (GOLD analysis project Ga0216295, IMG submission 161281) | Terrestrial sediment cell enrichment communities for BONCAT metagenomics from Utah, United States - 21hB_Boncat_minus | ecosystem: Environmental > Terrestrial > Deep subsurface > Rock...
GTACTGGTAGGGGGAGTGACCGGGGGACTTCTGGCCATCACGTCCGTGGCGGCAGCCTTCGCGGGCATCATCGCCGACCCGGTCCAGAAGGGTCTCGGCCTCCACCAGCGGCGGCTCAACAAGCTTATCGACGCCCTGGAGAAGCAATGGAACCTCGAGCACGAGGACGCGGAGTTCGTGGCCCACGATCCCTACGTCGCCCGCCTCATGGACGTGTTCGACATCCTCAGCACCGCGTACAGGGTCGCCAGGGCCTAGGCCCGACCACACGTTCTAACGCCCGGCATCCGTCTGCGGACTCCTGTCGGATCAGCCCCAGCCGAGCCACCCCCAGAGGCGGTTCAGTGCAGCCTTCCCAACATCCGTCTTTGCTGCCCAGACGATGAGCGGAATTGCGACGGTGCTGGAAACCCATTGCCAGTTCCTGCCGAAGAAGCCCACGAAGGCCAGGAACGGCGCCACTTCCACCTGCACGAAGCGCTCAAAGGTAGGAAGGTCCACCACCTCTTCCTTGCCTTCGATCCTGATCCGCATCGAGGCCACCACCCAAAGTCGGTGGATGCCGCCCCGCAGGGGGGTGACGCCGAAGTCCCACCGGGCGACGTGACCCGGCCGCACATACTGGTCCTGGGAGTTCACACCTTGGATCGTGAAGTCCCCGGGGGCGCATCCAAGGGCTACGCGCATCGTCGGCGCGACTTCCAGGCGGTCAACCTGCGGCCTGCCCTGGCCCCGAAGCCCTTCGCGCAGCGCCGCCTCGGCCACCGACGCATCACCCAGGCGGACCTCGATCGTCTCCCTCCGCCACACTTTCATCCTCTCCGGCGGATTCCACAGGATCGACCCCTCCTCAACCTCCCCCACGATATCATGGCTCTCGGCCAGAAGATCTTTGACCCGGGCATCTGCGGCGCGCCGTATCCTCCTTTGGTGCCATATGAGAAACAGGCCGTAACCGACCCAACCGGAAAGGACCAGGCCGGCGAGATACAGGGGCAAGAGGGTCATGTCCAAGGTCATCATGTCGATTCCCCCTCCGTTTCCGAACGCCTCCGGCGCCCTGAATGACCGAGGTCCAGTCCTCCAGGGAAGCGCCACGACAACGCCAGCAACATGCCCCGATCGTGCCTGGGCACTTCCCCCGTGGCGGTATGAAGGCCCCTGCCACCCACCGTCACGGCAACCGCATCAGGTCCAGCAGCATCTCGGCAAGCCGCGTGTTGTCGTAGAGCTCCGGCATGAGTGAGATCGGGTTTGAGTAGAGGCTGTCGCTAGCTACGATCGCATTCCAGTCCAGATCCCTCGGGACATTGACCCCGGCCTTCCTGAAGACCTGGATGAATTCGCGGGCGATCAGGCCGTGCCCGATGGCAGTCGGATGCACGCCGTCCAGGCTGAACACGCCTCCGTTCGACATGTTCCCCTTCCGGTCCACGGTGTAGTAGACGGTGTCCACCGTCCGGTCGTGGATTTCGTTCAGGTCGACGATTTCCTGCGGCAACTCGTAGGTCGGCTTGCCGTTGTTGCGCTTGAGTGCCAGGCGCAGCAACTGGTCGCAGATGTCGACGACGTGGTATTCGACCTTCGGTCCCTCCTGCGGGCCTGACTTCTTGTTGTACTTGGCTACCAGCCTTTTGATCGTCTCGTTGTACTTTGCGATGGTCGAGTCGATGCCGTGGGCTTCCACGAACGTGAGGGAGTTGCCGCTCCGGCGGGCATAGTCGTGGTCGAAGAGGAAGTAGGTGTAGCGGTCGTAGTACGTGGCCCTGTCCAGCACCCCGAAGGGATCCTTCTCCCTCCGGGAGTTCCCGACGCCCTTGGCAAGGGGGGCGATGGTGACGGCAGGCACCGTTCCCACGAACACCTTGCAGTCGCTGTTCCCGCTCCTGAGGATCTCGTGGACCCTCTCCATCAGTTCCTCGTACTCGGCCTCGAAGTGATCCGCAGTCCACAGGTTGAATTCGTTGCGCTCGCCGAGTGACAGCTTGTGCGGCGGCTTCTCGGCACGTTCCGTGGACTTCACGTCCATGCGGACGATGGTGCCCAGGGCGTTGTTGGCGCCCAGCCAGAGGATGAGGTTCTCGACCCCCTCCCCCTCGACGTGGTGGTGCTCGAGCCACTTCAACTGGCTGTGCTCGTCGAACCGAGGATCACGGGAGGGGTTGAGCACGGCGTGGGCGGTGCGCTCGAAACGGCAGTTGGGCAGGTCGAAGAAGCCGTCGCCGCCATCCTTCGGCTCGTCCGTAGCGATGCGGTTGATGCACTCTCGCGGCGTGACAATCCAGGAGTCCGCGACGGTGAAGCCGGCGACCGAGACGTTGGGGTAGAACTGGCGCCTGCCCGCCTGCGGCAGTGCTATGTTGCCCTGACCCCGCTCGTAGTGGTCCTCGACCTGGTCGAGGAAGCGGTTCACGGAGATCACGGCGGCCGGCCACTCGATGGGTCCGCGGATGTCGCTGCCGTACTGCCTCTGGAGGCTTCTCAGGAGGTTCTCGACATTGAAGGGAAGGCCGCCAGCGCCCCAGAGCGGTATTGGGTACTCGTCCGTTCCGGGAACCATTCCCATGCACCGCGCGAGCAGCGTCGAGTAGGACAGTTCGGTCCGGGCCGCCGCCATGGACATGAAACCCTGGGAGATGCTGTCGCCTATCGTGAAGAGCTTCATGCCCGCCCCCCGGAAATGCCCCGCAAGGCCAGGATGCATGCGCTTCCGGTGATTGGTAGTGCGAAAACGGCGTACTCCCGTGATGCCGGAGAGTCCCTCAGGGCATCATCGGCAAGGCGTCGGGCTGAGCCTCATGGACCCGCCCCCTGAGGCGCTCCACGATCCTTTGAAAGAACGGCAGCTCAAGGAAGTGGTCGACCCCGTCCATCGTCTCGGAGTCATAGTGGCGGCCGCGATAGCTCACCCAGTAGTGGACGCTCCCGAGTTCGTAGGACAGCTTCCGGTCCGACACGGGGACGTCGTCCGGGACAGGGACACCCTCGGCGCGGAGCCGGTCGAGGTCAAGGGTGCGGTCGTCGTCCCCGTAGAACCACTTCGTGCTGAGGACGCGCAGCTCCGGCGTGCGCTCGAACCACTGAAGGCCAAAGGCGGCCAGGACCTCGCGCGCAAACTCGTTGCACAGCCCGTCATTGATCCTGGCGGGACAGTCGATCCATTCGATACGCTGTAACTTTTCCAGGGCAGCCTGCAATGCCTGTCGGAAGGCTTCTGGCGCGATCTCGGATCCGGTCACCTCGGGCATCTCCCCCTCCGCCGTTGCGCAACGCCTCAGCGCTGCCTTCCGTATTTCCAAACCTCCGGCACGATCGGCGGGGCCGTCTCCATCATGATCCGCTTGAGTTCCTTGAAGGCGGCCACGGACGTCTCGATGGTCTCTCGGGTCATCTCGCCCGGTCTGGTGGCATAGAAGCCGTCATCCCGCCGCAGCAGGCCCAATGCCTCCCCGGCTTCGGCATGGTCCTCGGGCACGACGCCTCTCCATGGTTCCGGCAGCGAGCGCCAGACGAGGGACAGTCCCTCGGGGTGCCGGACGATGCGGTAGGAGTCGTTCCCGGTGATGAAGTCGATGCCGTCCTCATCGCCGCCGTCACCCATCAGGACATAGCCTGGGATCGCCTTGATGAACGACAGCTCGCGTCTCCAGCGCATCTCCCATTGCTCGGCCTCGGACAAACGACGGACGGTGTCCAGATCGTGCCTCCGCTTCTTCGAGAACCTCTCGGTCAGCTTCGGAGGCGCTCCCACGAGGCGGATGGCATCGTCCAAGGAGCCGGAAAGGTGCCGCTCCCGGTCGTGGCGGACGACCAGCCCGATGGGTGGAGCCACCGCGCTCCGGGCGGAGGGAAGGAAGGAGATCGCATTGTCCCCGAAGTCGGCGAGCGCCCGTGCGTAGCCGTCCCTCTCGCGCGGGTCGGCGAACACGTGAAGGGAGATGTCGACCTGCGGCAGGCCCGCCGCGTCCCTGATGCAGTCCTCCGGACGGTCGATGCCGATCTCGGCGAAGCGCAGCCCCGTCGGGGAGCCGGGGTCGCTCACCAGCGGCAGGGTGCCGTGGACGAGGAGGTTCGCGTAAGGGTCATCGATGGCCATTGCTCGTTTTGCTCAGGTGACTACGCGGGCTGGGGAACCGCGTCCATGACGGGGAAGCTGCTGACGGTCTCGATCCCCGCCTTGAGGTACCCGACCATGAGGGCCTTGCCCGTCTCGTTCAAGACCGGATCCTTGTACATCTCGCTCGCCAGCACGGCCTCGATCCGTTCCTCGAGGTAGGCAACGACTGCATCGCGGTCGTCCGCCGCCAGGGAGCCGGCCTCTGCCATCTCCTCGGCGCGCCTGACGTTGACGCCGTCGACGATCATGACCGGATCGAGGATGTACCCGCCCTTGCCGGGAACCTTGGCAGGACGCTCCCCGCTCCCGATGCCGCCGTACGTCCCCGAGTGCCAGAACCCGGAGAACTCATACTTGTTGTGATCGTGCCGGGAGGGCCTGGTCTCACCGCAAATCTCGTCCTTGGTGACAGGATGCCGATAGATGGGTGCGACGTCCTTCGCCTTGTCGACGCGGACGAATTCCTCAAAGCGGACGATTTGGATGCCGGACATCGTGGTGTCTCCAGTGGCGCATGCTGTTCCAGGAGCATCGCGAACGGGGGCGAATGGAACAACCGCCGTGGGCAGTCCGAAGCGAAGCGGGCGGAACCATCCCGGCTCCGCCCGCTTCGCTTGTCACCCTTGCCGTTTCCGTCAGTCCTTGCGGGGGATCGAGACGAACGTCGGCTCGCTCCCCTTCCTGACCTGGACGAGCAGGGACTTGCGCCCGGCCTCCGCAGCCCCGGCGTCTGCCTTGTCGAAGGCTTCCATGTCGGAGGCGTCCAGGCCGGACACGGCCTCGATCACGTCACCCGGGGAGATGCCTGCCTTGGCTGCCGGGCTATGTTGCTCGACCGCGGTGACCACGGCGCCCTTCGTACCTTCCTTCGCCTTCGATGCGGGCATCAGGGCGAGGCCGAGATCGGGCAGCCAGGCTCCGGCCGCCGAATTGTCCGGCTCTGCGGCCATGCCGTTCACCGGAGCCTCGCCTAGCTTGACCGGGATGTCCCGTTGGATTCCCTTGGACAGGACGGTGAGGTTGACGGTGGTGCCGGGGGCCGTGCCCGCGATGCGGCGGGAGAGGGTCCGCGAATCCTCGACCACCACGCCGTCCACCTTCAGGACCACGTCGGCGACGGACAGCCCGGCCTTCTCGCCCGCGCCTCCGGCCGAGAGGCCGGACACGATGGCCCCGCCCTTGCCCGGCAGCCCGAGCGCCTCGGCGATCTCGGCCGACACGTCCTGGATGCGGATGCCGATCAGGCCGCGGGGCACGCTGCGCCCTGCCTTGAGTTCCGCGATGACCTTGGTCGCCACGTCGGCGGGGATCGCGAAGCCGATGCCCACGGAACCCCCGGTGGGGCTGAAGATGGCGGCATTCACGCCGACGACCTTGCCCTCGAAGTTGAAGGTGGGGCCGCCGGAGTTGCCCTTGTTGATGGGAGCGTCGACCTGGATGAAGTCGTCATAGGGACCCGCCCCGACGTCACGGTCCATGCCGGAGACGATGCCCGCGGTCACGGTGCCGCCGAGACCGAAGGGGTTGCCGACCGCGACCACCCACTCGCCCACGCGGGGGCGCTTGGTGGCGAACTCGACGAACCTGAACTGGTCCTTGGACTCGATCTTGATCAGGGCGAGGTCGGTCTTGGGGTCGGTCCCGACCACGCGTCCCCGCAGCTCGCGCTTGTCCTTGAGGATCACCTGGACGTTGCGCGCCTTCTCGACCACGTGGTTGTTGGTCACGACGTAGCCGTCGCCGGAGATGAGGAAGCCGGATCCCTGCGACTCGCCGCGGGTGGATGCCTTGGGCGGGTTCTTGCGGAGGTCCTCGAAGAACTGGTGGTAGGGATGCTCCTTCGGGAGGACGGCGACGGGCGGCTGGGCCGGGACGGCCGCCACCCTGATCGACACCACGGACGGCTGGACCCGCTCGACCACGTCCGCGAACCCTGTCGCGAAGGAAGGCGTCTCCTGGGCCAGGGCCGCCGCCGGGATGGCGGCGGACATGGCCACGGAAGCGATAAGGAAGGAAGCGAGGGCTTTCGCCTTCATGCGGTGTCTCCAAGGACTGAGTGTCTTGGAGGATGGTAGGACTCGTTCGAGCCGTCCGTCGATAGGGATTTAGCTAGGATTCGGGCGACAGGATGCCCAGCGAGACCGCGCGCATCACCGCATGGGCGTTCGACCTGGCCCCGAGCCTCGACCGCGCCCCCTCGAGGTGGCGCTTCGCCGTCCGCTCGGACACGGACATCGTCCTGCTGGCCTCCTCGAGGTTCAGCCCCCTCGATATCAGGGTCAGGCACTCGACCTGTCTGTCCGACAGCGATCCGTCAGGGGGTTCCCCACCTGCGCCCAGCCCTCCGGCATGTGTCGCCATTGGTTCCTCCGAGGTCCCTGAGGACGAACTCGTTACGCAGGGGCATCCTAACGGCCGCGATGTCGCATGGCGACATATTCAAGGCACCACGCGATCCTTTTCACCGGGTATGGTTATCGGACCGTGTTGGCCTTCCCCTTGGATCGGACGCGCCGTCGTCCGACCCTATCCTCTCGCCCGTGAGGGGATCGACCGTCGGGTTCGCCCGCAGCCTCTCATCCAACGCCTTCTGCCACTCGCCCGGCCCGTTCTCAGCCGCGTGCTGGAGGTGCCCCGCGACCTTGTCGATGACCACCCCCTGGGCACGCCACCAGGCAAGGCGGGCAAGGAAACGCACGAAGTCTGCGACCATCTCCATCACTGTCCTCCATCGGAGGCAGGCATCATGCCGGCCCGAGGAGGCGGAACCGTGGCGTTCAGGCATCTACCGGGGCGATGGGAGGACGAAGCCGGGATGCGCGTGGAGGATGCGCCGGGCCTTCAGCAGGGCTTCCGCCAAGAGGTCACTCGCCGTCTCGACGCGGCCCGCCGCCGGATGGTCGATCATGACCTGGTACTGGCCGCCGCTGCGACGGACGTGCGCGTCGCCGTCCCGTGCCTCCATGAGGAAAGCCTCGACGGAGTAGAGCCTGTAGTGGCGGTCGAAGTCGCCGTTCTCCGGTCCGAGCGGGTGACGCATCAAGGGCACGGACATCCCGCAGGCCCGGTTGAGGGAGCGGTTGTGCCCGAGAAGGGTTCCCGAGGAGTCGCGGACCGTGAAGTAGCCGCCCCAATCCTCCGGCGCCCACGTACCCTTCGTCACCCCGAAGCGGGCGATCTCCATGTCGGCCTCGCCCTCGAGGATGCGGGCCGCCTCCTGCTCGCCGACCCATTCACGGAAGGAGGCCCAACGGTGCTTGGGCTGGTCGCTCCTCGGGTCCACGGTGGCGTGCAGCTCGGGCAGGAAGGCGCCGACGTGCCGAGGATGCTTCTCGTCCCATTCCGGCCACGCGTCGTGGTCGCGGGCCACCTCGGGCGTGAGCCTGCGGGCGGCCGACTGGCGCTGGACGAACATGACGCAGCCCTCGGCCTCGTCCCACCAGTAGCCGAAGTCCATCACGAAGTAGCCGGAGGCAGGCCATGCCATCCATCGGCCCGGCAGCGGCTCGAAGAAGTGGCGGTCCTTGTGCCGGGCCAGCGCCTTCACCCGCAGGAGGAAGCTCTTGCGGGTCGAGGCCCCGGCCAGCGTCGCGAGGGAGTCCGGGTGGCCGTCCATGGCGAACCACCCAAGGGGCCTGCCGCCCTCCAGGGGGTCGGCGTCCCAGATCATCGCGTTCGTGCCCATGAATTCGGCCCTTTCCTGCGGACGAGTCCTTGAAACGGAAGCCGGGATGTTGACGGCGAATCCTGAATCGAGCAACGTGCGTCGGCGAATTTGTTGAGAGGAAGCGATGAGCACCTACGTCCCCGAGCTCGGGCAGGCCCTGTTCGGCCAGCCGCACGGAACCCACGCGTGCCCCGCGATCCTCGAGGCCGCGCTCGGGATGATCCGCGAGCAGTTGGAATACCTCGTCCATGCCGCCCTTCCCTACGAGAAGCGCGAGCGGTGGCACAGCCCGTTCTCCAACTACAGCAACGCCTTCTCGTGCCCGGTCTTCCAGGTCGAGGCGTACTCCTGGAACGAGGACGTTCCCCAGGAGTGGAACTTCCGCTGCGGCGACATCCGGGTGTCCTGGTACAAGGGATTCGGTCGTGGGGTTTCCTGCCATGGCGCCTACACTCCCGACCAGGTGTCGGCCATGCTGGACCGCTGCCTCGCCTACATGGACAAGGCATCGGAGCTGATCGAGGAGGAATACGGCAAGACCCTTTCCAAGGAGGCGCAGTCCGTGAGAGACGCGTTGGCCAAGGATGACGGCTGGTGGGTCACGGTGCCGGACGTGCCGAGCCTGCGCGAGGACTCCGCGCAACCCGCAGCCTGAACAGACAAGAGGAGCACTCCATGCAGGGATACGATTCGAACGCGATTTTGAGAGCCTCCGGCGTCCTCGACCTGGCCATGAGGTCCGTCAAGGCCGAGACGCATGCCGAGGCACTCGAGAGGGACAACAAGGCCCTCCGCGAGGAACTGGAGCGCGTCCGCGAGGAGAACGAGCGCTTCCGCTCCCTATTCGGCGAGAACGGCAAGGGATACGTGACCGTCCGCGACCTCTGCTACACGGCCTTCATGCGCGCCAAGGACGAGAACGACGAGGACGGCGGCCCGACCGACTGGTTCACGGACACCATGCCGACTGTCGAGAAGGGCATCGGCAAGATGCTCGCCTACGCGACGAAGCAGGACTGAGGCGGCAATGGGGACCGGGATGACTGCTGTGACGGCAGCGACGCGCAAGGCCTTCGAGGCATGGCTCCTGAGCGAGCAGTGGCTCACGGCGACGTGGAATGAGGAACGCAACTGCTACGACGAGTTCCCGGCGCACCTCGCCTTCAAGGCGTGGCAGGCATCCGACATGGCCGCTGCCGTCGAGAGCGACGAGTCCTTCAAGCGGGAATGGGCACTCAGCGAGAGGGTGGAGCGCCTGAGCCAGGCGCTCGAGTACAGCGCGATCATCGTGAAGGCGAACCACATCAACAACGGCTCCGACCCGAGCATGTCCCGGGCCATCAGGGAGGCGGAGGAGCAGCTCGGCCGACCGATCGCCAGCGTTTCGGGATCGGCGGAGGAAACCGTCCGAAGCGATTCCGACCCGATGGAAAGCGTGATCAGGTGGTTCCCGATCGAGACCGCGCCGCGCAGCGAGCAGCACATCCTGCTGGGCTGCGAGGAAGCCTCCTGCGAGGGCTGGTACGATGCCGGATACGGCTGGTGCATCGGGCAGGATACCCCGTGGCCGTACGCGCCGCCGACCCATTGGGCACACCTGCCCGACCTGCCACGCAAGAACGACAAGGCCGCCTGAGGCCGGGGAGCGACCATGAGCCTAGTGACCGATCACCTGAACCCCGAGCTGGAGAATGCGCGGGCCGAGATCATGCAGCTCAAGGCGCGCATGGCCTATCTCACGGACATCCACAACGACCATGTCCGGGAGATCGGCAACCAGTCCGCGATGATCCGCAGCCTCCAGCACGAGCTTCAGGACGCCCGCGAGTCCGAGCTGTCGGTGGACGGCAAGGCCATGGTGGCCAAGGGCGCGCGCGTCGTCGCATGGCTCTGGGATGCCTGGTCGAGCGGCGGCACCATGGACGGGGGCGACATCCAGGAGTTCCTCGTCAGGGAAGGCCTCGTGAAACGCGTTGCCTACGATCCCGCGATCCACGGCTCCGACTTCGAGGCATCCGAGTTCATGGAGCCGGGGGACGACTACTACGAGGCGAGCGACATGGGACGTGCGCTCCTGAACGCGGCCCGCGTCCGGGCGGTCTGAGACGCGGAGCCGTCCCCTGCCTGCGATCCGGGATGTTGCGGCTTTCACGGGTCCTGCGGAGCATGGGTCAGGGCAGTTCCACCGAACCTGAGATTCCGCATGGCCATGTCCAAGACGAAATCCCTGCGAAAGCACACGACCCGCAGGGCCGACGAGCGCTACGAGGTAAGGCTCAACGAGTACGACCTCGCGTACATGGCCAACCAGGTGAAGCGTGCCACGGGCATCTTCGTCGAACGGCAGTCCAACCGGGTCTCCAAGTGGATCATCAAGCTCCCGAAGGTCGACAAGGCCGCCATGATCGTCTACGACCACAACCGCGGCACGGTGGTCACGGTGCTGCCGAAAAGGGCGATGCCCCATCCCGCGTCGGAACTGGGATGCCGTGCCCGTGCCCTCGAGCTGTCGCGTGCGGACGCGGCCGGGATCATCGAACAGATCCGCGACAAGCGAGCCGTCAGGGGTGCCGGGAAATACGCCGACGGACGAACGGAGTGGACGGTCACGAAGCCCTCCACCGGGGAGGAGATCACGGTCCTCTACCACCGCGGCTACGACATCATCTCCTCCGTCCTGACACTGCCCGCTCCGGAGCCGAAGCCCGCTCCTGAACCTGAACTTGAGTCCGTGCAGGAACGCGACATGGAAGAGGACATCGCCGCCCCGTCCTTCTGCTGACGGATCGGGCTGCCGTTAGCGGCGGTAGCCCGTGTCGATCCAGGGTCCGTCCCCTCCGTCGAGGATGTCCTCCTCCAACTTCCGCTTGCGACGCCCCTCCACGAGAAAGCTGTCAGGGGGATTGGCTGGAGGCGCGCTGTTGCCCATGGCCCTCGCGATCCCGGGGTTGCACAGGATTTGCTCCGCCTCCTCGCACGCTGCCTCCAGATGGGACATGCCGACGCCCTTGGTCGCCTCGTCGTCCCACATGAGGTCGAGCTCGCGGTCGGTGAGGCCGGGCCAGAGGCAGAAGCGGGCCATCAGGCCGACGGCTGGGGCATGCCGTCTCGCGAAATCGGTCCAGACGGCGTGCAGGTCCTCCTGGTCGGGATACATCTCGTCCCGTCCGATGAAGGTGCGGCCCGAGAATTCCAGGATCCGCCCTTCCGAGAACACGATCTTCTGGCCGACGGGCGTGAACGCCGTCGGGACCAGGAAGGGGACGTTCCTCTCGCCTCCCTCGTGGGTGAACTCGACGATGTCGAACATGCTGTGCGGTTCGGCCTCACGCACCTCGCCGAGGATGAGACCTTCCTCGTAAGGGATCGCGAGGCGGCGCTCGGGATACTTGCTGGCGATCCGGATGGCGAACGCGAGCAGCCCCGTGGACTCGGCCATCGACTGCCCGACGCTGGTGACGGGCTTCGCGCTGATCTCGCTCCGGCGGCGCTGGAGCAGGCGCTCGGCGAGGTGGCCGGAGAAGGACAGGGGCATGGTGAGCGCGGCGATGACGACGCGCCGGGGTTCCACGAGGAACCTCGCCGCCCCGAGGGAGAACTCGGTCCTCGCATCGTTCGGCACGATGTTGAGCACGCGCGCCTGGGCGAAGTGGTTCCTGGACTGCAAGGACCGGAGGTCACGGACGGCCGCGCCCTCGAGGTACTTGGCCCTGTCGGCGAGGACGTCCCGGAATGCGCTGTCGATGGACCCGAGATCCCTGTCGGTGATCTTCTGGCCCCGGCCGATCTTCGTCATCGCAGGGTTCATGACCCCGCGAAGCCTGCGGACCAGTTCGTTCAGGTCGCGATCGATCTCGCGGACTTCCTGCCGGACAAGACCACGGGACAGCTTTTCGTCGAGGCGGCGCGGGGGCATGTTGCTCATCCCCGAACCATGCCGCATGCCGAAGCCAGGAACCATCGTGGCGCAGAACCCGTCACCGATAGGCGCGTCTCCACCCGGCCTTCTCGGCATCCGCCTCGTCGCAGAACCAGCGCTCGCCCTTGGCTGTGCTGATCCTCGTGGCCGCATAGGATCGGTCCCACGGCATGTGGTAGACGCGCTCGCCCGAGGCGCTCACGTTCCCCTTGATCGGGCATTTGGCGGGCCTTCCGTCCTCGGAGGATGCGACCGATCCCTCCCACCGTTTCGCGCGGTACTCCCATGCTGGGACGTTCTCGGCCACGAAGACGCCCTTTCGTGCCGCCCTCGCCTTCCGCTCGGCCTCGACATAGGTGTTGCTGTACCGGACGAAGGCCCAGGCATGTCCCTCCGACACGAGGGTCTCGTTGATGTCGCGACCGTCTGCCTTGCATGACCCGAGGATGCGCCCCGTCGCGTCCGCCTCCTCGTAGGTGCAGGTCACGGCCTTTCCCGCGGTCAGCTCCTCCAGCCTGTCGCGGGCGGCCTTCCCGCACTGCCAGGACCTGCCGGTCGCATCCACGCACGATTGGGACAGCTCGGGCGCATCGATGCCGAAGAACCGGACGCGCTTCCCGGCCACGTCTGCCGTGTCCCCGTCGAGGACACGGGCAAATCCGGTCACGGACATGGCGTGGGCCACGCCCTGGGACGCCACCGCAGCAAGGAGGATCGTCGTCAGGCAGAGAACCGCGCGGCGCATCCTAGCCCCTGTCGACGGTCGCGAGGTCAGGGCCTGCCTTGGGCGTCTCCGGAGGTGCCGACTTCCTCAGCCTGATCTCAATGCGGCGGCGTTCCTTCACGTCGCCCTGCACGTCCGTCCCGTTCGCCAGCGTCTCGTCGGTCTTCACGAGCTGGGCGCCGGACAGCGGCAGGATGCGCAGTCCGCTCAGGCGTCCGTCCTGCAACAGGCTCCTGACGACGGACACGGACCGGGCAATGCCGAGTCCGGCGTTGTCTCCGGGCTTGAGGGCCACGATGGGCTTGTTGCCCTTGAGAACCTCCACCATGTCGCGGTCCAGGTTTGAGTTCTTGATGCCGATGGGCAACTCATCCGTGTGGCCAACGACCTCGATCACGTCCACGTCGTATTCCCCTGCCGTCTTGAGCAGGGTCGGGATGACGACCTCATGGAGGCGGCGCTCGAAGTCGGTCGACAGCTCGGCGCTTCCCAGCTTGAAGAAGTAGCCTCCTGCCTCGCTGAGGCTGATCATGGGCGGCCACTTGTGGCCTTCCTCGTCCTTGCCCTTGGCGGCGCTCAACTGCCTCGACAGCTCGTCGGCTCTGGCCTTGGCCTCCTTCAGTTCGTTGTCGGCCTTGGCCTTCGCCTCTTTCAGCTCGTTCTCGGCCTTGGCCGCGCCACCGAGCTTCGCAAGCGCCTCGTTCAGTTCCTTTTCCTTCTTCGCCAGCTCGCCCATCTTCGCCATCGCGCCCTTGAGGGACTCGGCCGTGGCACCCTCCTTCTTCATCTCCATGATGGCGGACAGGAACTTCGGGTCGTCCTTGAGGTCGTTCTTCGTGAGACCGTGGCTCTCGAGCTTCCGGACGATGTCGCGGTTCTCGACGAGTTCGTTCCAGAACTCGTCGATCTTCGACTCGGGGATGGACCCGTCCGGTCCTATTGACCCAGTTATGTCCGGTTCGCCCTTCAGGAGCACCGCGATCCTCGCGTTCATGGGGGACGTACCCTGCATCGCCCCGATCTGGAGCATTGCCTTGGAAAGCTCGTCGTCCTTGCGCTGGATGACGGCCCCGGCCGCGAGCAGGAGGCAGAAGACGAGCAGGAGCATGATCTCGGCCTGCGTGAGGCCGAGGACGAGACCCTGCCTGTAGGAACTCGACTGGCGTGCGATCTGTCCCGTCTCGTTCATGGGTTGGTTCCGAAGCTCCACAGCGAGCGCTTGGGCTGCTCTGAAGCCGCTGCGGGAGGCTCCTTGGCAGTTGTCAGCTCAATGACGTTGTCGCCCTTCGAGATCGTCGGCATGAGCTTCGAGAGGGTCTCCATATGGCGGGCGTCACGCTCGGACGCGGCCGTGCCAAGATCCTTGAGCGCAGACAGCATCTCCATCAGGCGGGCATCACGCTCGTTCGCGGAGGTACCGATCTCCTTGATCACCGAAAGCGCCTCCATGAGATGGGCGTCCCGCTCCTTGCCGGACGAACCCATGTCCCTGATGACGGAGAGGGTTTCGTCGGATCGCTTCATGACCCCATCGACCTGCTCTGCCTGTGCCTTCGCGACGGAAGCCAAGGACTGGATGGTGTCCTTTAGGGACCCGACGACCTCGCGGATGCCGGCCTCGGAGTCGGTGGTGGTGATCCTGATCCGGTCGACCGCCTCTCGGGTGGCCTCCGAGGAGAGCCGGGCGCTCTCCAGCGCTGACCCGAACACCTTCTCGTGCTGGTCGATTCGACCCGTGAAGCGGTCCACCGCCGAGGCCAGCCCCTTGATCGTCGGGTCCAGCTTGATCTTGATGACCTCGTCCGGCGCCTGCATGGATGCGAGGCGCTCCTTCACGTCGTCGAGGGAGGACGCAATGGCGTTCGCGCTGCCGGAGAGTTTCCGGTTCTCCTCGGCGAGCTTGTTGGCGCTGTCCTCCAGGGCGGCAACGACGCGCTTGGTCAGCCCCTCGATGGTCTGCCCCGAGGACTTCGATGCCGCCTCCAGCGGGGCAGCGGACTTCTGCGTGACCTCCTCAAGCCCCGCGAGCAGCCTCTCCCCGACCTTGTCGACCTGGATGGCGATCTCGTCGAAGCCCTCGCGCAGGGACTGCAAGGACGCGCGGCGGAAGTGGTCGAACTCGAGAACAGTGTGGTCCAGCTCGATCCTCACCCGGCGGGCCGCCTCCGCCAGCTCGATGCGAGCCTGGTGCTCGACCTCGGCGGGATCGCGCCTCATCTGGTTGAACAGCACGCGCAAGGCGATGCCCGTGATGGTTGACGCGATGGCGATGCCGAAGTTCTGGACGATGTAGTCCGCGTTCCGGTCGGCGGTGAAGTGGTAGAGCGAGGTCCCGAGACTCGTGAGGGTGAAAAGGAAGCCCATGTAGTAGAGGTTGTCGCCGGCCTGGTCGTCCCGCAGCCGCAGGAAGCGGGAGAGGGCCATCACCGTCGCGTAGACGAGCATCAGCGCCACGGGAACGAACGTTACCAGGAACTGCTGGTAGCCGTGCGCCTTGGCCATGACGATGTAGAAGCAGCCGATGAGGACGAACGAGACGAAGATCGCTGACGGACCCCACAGCTCGTAGTACTCGCGCGTTTTCGATCTCTCCGCTTTCTCTGCCTTCGCCATGTCAGCCGGCTCCCTGAAGTTTCTTGGCCGAGACGAACTGGCCGTTGCTGTCCTTCACCCAGTCCGTCCAGAACTGGATGTGGTTCGCGGAGTTGATGGGCTTGCGCGTCACCCGCTGGATGTACCGGAACGTGACCTCTGCCCCGTGCAGGTCCGTCCTGACCCGCCTGTAGTGCTCGGACTTCCTGAACCTCTCGAAAGACAGGTCGCCCGAGTACTGGGAATAGCCGGGGCCGTGCTCGATCAGGTCGGAGACGACGATGAGCGTCTTCGGCATGGAGTCGGCCCGGCTGCCCGTGAACCTGTCGACCGCGATGCTCTGGATCGTGGACAGGATCGGGGAGGTCTGCGCCTCGGTGGGCTGGTCCATTGAGCCGTTCAAGGCGGCCTCCAGGGGCTTCCTGAAACCCTCCTCCCAACGCTTGCGGGCGAGCGCCGGGTTGCCCGTGAACTCGTCCAGGCCGCTCCCGTCGCCGGGATTGCACTTGGCGAATACAGGTGTCCCGCTCGCCGAGTTCGGGTCGAGGAGCCTGATCTCCAGCAACCCGTACTCGGGGACCGACGCCGCAGCATCGAACAGGTACGTCCTCAGTTCGCGCTTCGTCACGTCCGGCAGGACGTCGGATGCGTCGAGGAGGATGACAGTCGCCGAGCGCGGGCCGTCCGTCGGGCACAAAGATGCGGTGTCGAGCTTGGGCGGGGACTTCTTCGTGGCCATGACGTAGCCCCCGGCCCCGAAGACGGCGAGGGTGAGCACGATCAGGGCGATGCCGGCCGCGTGCTTGCCGGTCTCGCTCCCGCCGCGCCTGCGGCTACGCGACCTTGAGCTGCGGGACATCGTCGTTCTCCGGTACGAGGTCGTCGATCTGCTTGTAGGTGTCGACTTCCGACTTGAACACCGCGTGGATGGCGGCGACCTGGCTGTTGAGCAGGTCGTGGGCCTCGGTCAGCGCCTTGCGCAGGTCGTCCCGGGCAAGGGCGACGCCCTGGTCAGCGGGCAACGGTATCCGGACCATCTCGTAGCGCTTGCGGAACCGTTCGGGGTGCTTCCCATCCGTCCGTGCCTTCACGTTGGCCTCGCGGTACTTGGACAGCAGGGTATTCGCGGTCCGCTCGAGGTGGTCCTGATAGCCCACGAAGAGCTGGTTCACCCTCTCCCTGCCCTGCATGTACGAGTCATAGGCCCCGCGCCTGCGCGACAGGTCGCGTCCCGCCTCCTCCATGGTGTCGACCGCCTCTTCGAGGATCTCCTTGAGGTTCGCGATCAGGGCTTCCTTGGCGGTCCTGTACCTCAACTGCTCCTTGTGCGCCCTTTCGGACCGGGCGCCGAACCCCCAATAGGGATCGTAGATGAGGAACGCGTCGCCGAACGCCACGGCCGAGAACGTCAGGCCAAGCCCCAGGAAGAGCCACGACTTGAGGTCGGCGAAGCCTAGCGGATCGGACGCGATCCTCGCGATCACCTCGCGTCCCGCCTCCTCCGAGAGGGCGGTGGCTATCTCACGGTAATGCGCCAGTGCCAGGTTGAGGGCGATCGCGAAGCACACGTAGAAGGCAAGCGAGAGCACACCGACCAGCTTGGCGAACGGGTTCCTGTGGGTGATCCACCTGACGCCCACGGCGGCAACGGCGAAGCTGACCAGCACGTTGAGGACGGCGAACACGAATGCCTCGCTCATGCCGCCGAGATAGCCGTCGTAGCTGGCCTTCGACAGGAAGGCCCCGTTCAGGGCGACCTCGACGAGCGTGAGGAACACGAGGATGCCGTACTTCAGGGTCTTGGTCCCCCCGGTAGCGTGCCGCGACAGGCGCTGGAGCCGATGGTCCCTCTTGAAGAGTTCCAGCTCGGCCGCGGCGTCCCTCATTCCCTTCCTCAGTGGGTTGAGTTCGTCCCTGCCCTGCGCCGCCTCGACCTTGAACTCGCTCACGGCCTGCGGGGCGGCGTTGCGGATGGCGTTGAAGCGCTCCTCGAACTCGAGCCCGGCGAGGCGCTCGGCGTACACCCGCATCTCCTCGACGTAGGTGTTGTGGGCCGTGTTCTTCTCGGATTCGATCCTGTCGACGATCCGCAGCTCGAAGTCGTCGAGGGCGGTCGAGTCGGCGGGAGGCTCGTTGCGCCTGCCGCGCCCCTTCGCCTCCCGGTCCAACTGGAGGTCCGAGGCGATCTTGTCAGGATTCAGTTCCGGGAAGAGGTGGAGGCTGGGCTTGTAGTCGTGATGCTCGCGCTTCAAGCCCGCTATCAGACGCGATATGGCATTTAGCTTGGTCAATTATTCAATCCGAAAACGCGTTCGAGGCCGGAAGGCAACAAGATATTCTGCGTTAACGGAAAGTAAACAGCTTGGCGTTACCCCTTCGGAGGTATTTGGTCCCATTCCCGGTGGCGATTACGCGCGCCTGTCAACAATTAGTCGGATGCAGGCGGGGAGCGTCCCCCGCCCTCCCCGCTAGGCTGCGGCTACGTCCTCTCCCCGGAGCGCACGCCGGGCCATGTCCTTGACCTTGTCCTCGTCCAGCACGAACCGAATCCGGCCGTAGCCGAAGCCGTCCTTGCCGTCGTCGACGCTGTCGCCGTCCATGTCGCCGATGGCCCGCAGCGCCCGCTCCAGGCGGTCGGCGCGTTCCTTGTCGGTCTCGGTCCTCGCTGCTGTCGCCCCGGTTATTGAATCCTCCGTGCCCATGTGCGGGCGAAGGCCTTCCTCGCACCGTGCGGGTTCTTTGTCAACAATTGCGGGGCCGTTGTCCGTTGCCGGGATGGTACTCAAAGTCCGTTGAGCCGACCGGCTGCCCCGGATACGACGGAACCATGACCGACCCAGAAAACCTCTCCCACCGATTCGAGGAAGACCCGGACTGGTCCGTGGACAGGGACGTCGACCTCCTCTGGCACGGCACCTCTTCGAACCTGGCGGACTCCATCCTCCAGGAGGGGCTGCGGCCCGGCAGCCACTGGGGCAGCCTCGAGGTGGCCGAGTACTTCGCCGAGCGGAACTGCGCCGAGCACGGGGGAAGGCCCGTGCTCATCCGCCTGCCCGTATCCGCCTTCTCCCGTGAGGACTTCATGGTTGACGAGCAGATGGTCGACTTTCCCGTGTTCGACGACTACGACGTCCGCGCCATGGCGTACGAGGAGGTCGAGGCCGAAGGGGAGCCGACCTGGGAGGATTGCCTGCGGGTATACGAATCCGTGGTCTATCCGCACAAGGTGACGGTGGATCGGTCCGACATCATGCTGGCATCCGGCGCCCCGCTGCCGGAGGCGTCTCCCGCGCCGTCGCGGTAGATTGTCGTTTTCCCGTGGCCGTCCCATCCTGGATCGAGGCAAGGGAGAGCGGGATGATCCTCAGGCACGTTACTTCGGTCAGCAAGTTGGAATCGATCCGTGCGGAAGGCCTCCGGTCGGGCGCGTACCTCACCGACAACGACGACATCGAATCGTACTACATCGAGACCGTCCAGGACGAAGGGGAAGAACCCGTCGTCCTTGCCGTCGATCTCTCCTCCCTCGACAAGAAGTCCCTGAAGCCCGACCAGCCGGGCATCGACGAGCCGATCATGACGGCGCTCGACATGGACGAGGAGGAAATCTGGGAGGAGTGGGAGAACACGAGGAGGAAGGACTGGAAGGCATGTCTGGAGCTGATCGGCACCGTGATGTACGCCCAAGCGATCCCGCCTGAGGTGATCCTCGTATGCGACGGCGATGACATGCGCCCGCTGGTGGACCAATCGCCGAAGCCGTGAGGAGATTTCGGGAGTGGCTCGTTCGGGTCGGTCTTCAGCCGGGCCTGCGGAGTACCGAGCTGGCGGCTGGCATCCGCTTCCCCGTCACTTCACGCCGCAGTCTGCCCGCGACCCGCATCCGCAGTTGGGGAAGGTGCACTCGCCGTAACGCCCGACGATGCACGGCGTCATCTCGCTCGGATGGCAGTCGTACCGACGGTGGACCGTGAAGCCCGGGTACTTGAGGTGGTCACGTGCCTTCCAGTAGACGGTCCGCCAGGCGATGCGCCATGCCCTGCCGGACAGGAGCGGTTTCAGGATGCTCATGGGCGTGCCTTCTCCATGGCGCTCGCGATCTCGGCCATCGCCTCGTCGGCGATCTCCTCTATGGCAAAGACCTCGTCCTCGGTGAACACGAGCGTGCCCTTGGCCTGGTCAGCATCCTTCAGGGCGGACTTCAGCCTAGCGATTGCCTCGTAGGCCCTGTCGAGGTGACTGGGCACGTCGTCGGGGGAACCGTCCTTCTCCTCGACGAAGCCCTTCTTGCGGATCGAGAACACGATGCTTGCCGGATCCCATCCCGCTTCGTCGAGTTCGTCCACGAAGGACTTACGGTCCACGAGCACGCCGGAAGTGCGGAGGTTGAGCTGCACTCCCAGGTCGTCGACGATCTCGGGGCGCTTGCCGCCAAAATGGTCGAGGACGAAGTTCCGGAAGCCGCGAGGCCCCCAGACGTGCAGGCACGGCTTACCCCCATCCTCCTGCTCGGACCAATAGATGCGGCATTCGCCGTCCGGCACTTCTGCGGGCAGTCTGACAAGGGGCGGCATGCGAGGCTTCCGTTTGCTTGCGATGGCTGTACGGCCCCGCTGGGCCGCAGGTCAGGTCTCGTAGGGTCCGCCCGATCCCGGCACGAGGCCGAGATCCCAGAGCCTTGTCTCGACCCGTTGGTCGATGAGCGAGTTCAGGGTCTCCCCAACCTCCTTGATGGCTTCCGAGAGGTCACTGGTCACCTCCCAGTTCAGGCGGCCGCCGCCCTCGTCGACGCGCTTCTCGTCGGCCAGCTTGGCGGATTTCGCCCTGACGTACTTGTCGATGGCCTTCAGCAGGTCCTCGGTGTCGGGCTTCCGTTCTTCATTCCACGTCATCGTCGATCCTCCCAAGGACGGCATCCCGTCCAGAAACTACCGCCTGCCATCCCCCGGCTTCCTGCCGAGAGTCGCGATGGCCCCGCACAGCACGATGAGGCCGATGAGGCCGAGGAACGGGGGGATCGGCTCCACCCCGCTCTTCCCGTTCAGCACGAACAGGAGGGCGACGATACCTACCAGAATTGCGACCAAAGCCGAACCAGCCATTACTGCGTACTCCTACCAGAACGATTGAAACCGGGCCGCCTGCCGCCGAACGACAGGGGCGTTGCCTTCAGCCTGACCCGTCCGGGGAGGACGGTGACGTGGAAGGCGAGGATGAGGCAGAGCACCAGCGCGACCGCGAGCGGCAGCGTCGACACGAGGGGCAGATGCCCGATGAGCGGGAGGACCTGCATCAGATCACCTCCCTGCCGAGGGCGCGGGCGATGATCGTCTTGGCCTCGGAGACGTGGGCCGCCTGCGCGATGCAGTCCCGGATCGGCTCGTGGAACACCCCCGAGTAGTCGATCCCCGCCTCCTCGTAGATGCTGCGGGTGTCGCGGGTATAGCGGTGGTACCACGGCTCCTTGACCCCGACGCGGTGCATGGCCTCGCCGATGATGGGCAGGTCGAAGGTCAGCCCCTGGCACCAGACGCGGCCCGGGTAGACCCCCTTCTCCTCGGCGATGTCGAGGATGAACTTCCGGACGGCCTGGCAGGCATCGAGGAGCGGGATTTCCTTGTCCTTATTGCCGAAGGCGTCCTGCCGCGCCTCCTCTGACTGGTCCTGCCACCACCGCTCGGTGGCAGGGTCGACCGTCAGGCCGGAAAACTCGCACCACTCGCGGGAGACATGCAGCTTCAGCTTGGTGATGTCATTTGCCCATGCCTCCTCGGAGACGGCCCAGAGCCAGGGCCTGAACGTGATGACCCCGATGCTCTTGATGACGCAGCCGGGCTTCGTGCCGAGGGTCTCGGCGTCGATCATGATGTGGGGGAGCCTGTTGTCCGTCATGGGAGTTTCCGATGAATCCTTGGGCGGGCAGCGGCCCGCATTCGTTGCCTCCTGTAAACAGGATTCATTTTAGCTTGTCAACATTATTTGAATCCTTTATCCAGCCTCGGCAGCCGGACTCCCGGCAGGAGCAAGGACACATGCCGCACAACTCTGAAGGATTCGAAGCGCATCGCGACAGCAACCCCTTCGCGGGCCTGAAGCCGGCCGAGAGGCTGGACCCGACGGACGTCCTCCAGGCGCTCTGCAAGCTCAAGGGCAAGTACGGCATCCTGCTCCACCTGCGCCAGCACTCACCGGAGGCGAAGACCGACTTCGTGGCTCCCGGCGGGCCCGTGCGCCCGGCCCCCTATCTCACCGCGGACGACATCCTCGCTGGTCAGTTCGACGACCTGATGTGGGGCTTCTTCGACTCCGAGGAGGACCTGGACGCCTGCTACGGGGCGACGGTCGGCCCCGACGGCCCGACGGACTCCAACCCCTACGATGGCCCTGCCTCCGTCTATGCGGTAACCTGCGGCCCAGACGGCGAGCTGCGCAATGAGAACACCTGAGGGGCGGTCATCTGCCCTTCACCACCCTCCTGGAGCACGAGCATGTCCGACCTCTTCTCGATGATCGCGGGAACCCCAGCCCTGCTGGCCCTCGCCGCCCTGTCGGTCGTGCTCGCCACCGGAGCCAACTGGCTGTCGTCCGGCCTCCTCGAGCAGTTGCGCAATGCCACTCTCGGCGTGATCCCGATCCAGGGCGCGATCCTCGTGACCGAATCCGTAGGCTGGCTCCACAACGTTACCGATGCCGATACGGTCGGGTGGGTGTTCGGCACCTACGCCGGAACCTTGTTGGGCTGGTGGTGCGTCGACGCGTACGAGAGCCTCGCGGTCCGCGGATGCGACTACCGGAAATCCCGATCCTGAACCTGTCTTTGGAGCAAGCAATGCCAGAACAATCCTCCTTCCTCATCCCTTCCCTCATCCTTGCCGCGATCGTCCTCCTGTTCGCCCTTCCTGGCATCCGGTACCTGCTGACCGTCAGGATCGAGGCCGCTCCCCGCCCCCGTACGGAACCAACCGAGAGGCAGGTTGACGAGGCTGCCCTTGCCATCGCGCGCCGGGCCGAGAACCAGACATTCCCGCTGCTCCCCTCCGAGATGGAGCGTTACCGCCATCAGGCACGCGGCGCCCTCGAGGCGGCTGCCAACTAAGGGATTACCTGCCCATGCAGAACATCTTCCTCGCTACCGAGCACACGGCGGCCTTGTGGGGCCTTCTCGGAGCCGCGACCTTTCTCGCCTGCATCACCATGTGGCTGGAACGTCACCTGATCGAGCGCCTGATGGGTGCCGCGCTCCACATGTTCGGCTTCTCCGTCCTCGTCTGGTACACGCCCGCTCGGGGTGAGCCAGCCTTCCTTGCTGACATCTCGCGGCTGGATTTGGCCGCATGGGTGTCGGCAGCCTACTTTGGCACCATGGCCGTCTGGACTGCCGCCGAGATCGCCTCGTGTGCCCTCGCGCGCAGGCGGGAGGCCCACTGACATGAAGCTCTTCTGGTTCAGCAACATGGAAGGCCACGAGTGGTTCGTGTTCCAGGCCGAGAACGAGCAGCAGGCATGGGAACTGCTCCGGCAGGAGAACCCCCGGTTCGTCTCGCAGGCCGAGGCGGACGAAGCGGATCGGCGCAACGAGCAGGTCGACCGCGAACTCATCATGGAGCTGGATTCCGTGACCGACCTCTCGGCCGGCAAGCCGGGCAAGGTCGCGTGGATCCTGCCCCTTGAGGTCAACTTCTCCATCCGGAAGGAACCCGCTTTCAAGGGATCGCCCCCAGCTCCGAGGCACGGAACCCATGAACGACATCTTCACTTCAGACAATTCCGTCCTCGTCTACGTGGTCGGCCCCGCCATGATCATCTGGTGCATCGTACAGGCCGTGAAGGCCATCGACCGGGCACGGACCGAGCGTCTCATCAGGGAGGCCCAGCAGGGCGTGAGCGGCCCCGCATGGAGCGCCCTGGAGGACCTGAGGCACCGGGTCGCCAGCGATTCCGATTCCCTCACGAACCGGATTGAGCGCAGGATGGACCGGATGCTCTCCGGACGCCGCTCCTGAGGGTGCGTAACGAATCCTAGGAAACGGCTGCAACAGACATGTCCATCTCCATCACCGACCACAACGTCACCGTCGTTCTCGCCTGCCTGGCCGGGATGATCGTCCTCCTTGTCCTGATGCTCCCATTCGTGGCCGTCTTCGTTCGCAAGAGCGAGCGCATCCGGTGCTACCTTCTCGCTAAGGAAGCGAGGCGCGCCGTCGACCGGGAGTACCCGGAGGACGCGCTGGACCGCCTCGCGGAGCAGATCGTTTCCGGGAAGCCCGACCTGACGGGAGCCCTCGACCTCGAGCTCAACAGGCTGCCCGGCCAGTAACAGCCGCCCTGCCCCGTGCATCGCCGGCATCTATCCTTGTGTGGACGGTCCCGCAGGCCGTCAGCCCGAGGACATGGGAGAGGCACACGGCATGGACCGAACAGAGACACTGAAGGCAATTCGCGAACGGGTGGCAGGCCCCGAAAGCGCGTATTCCGACCGAACCTACTATCGCCTGACCGACGACTTCGTCGATGCGCTCGCCGGAGGAGAGGCCAGGTTCTCCGTCCGGCCGGGCGAGGGCTTCTATCCCCTGACCTCCGTGTCCGACGGGCTGAAGGTCGCCAACGCCGTCCTCCCCGGCCGGGAGCGCGAGGTCATGGAGCGTGCGTTCGGACTGGTCGAGGAAGGCACCGGGGCCTATGACGCGAGGCTCGCCAAGGCGTTCGCGCTCGCGCTCCTCGACGTCGCCGCCGGAGCCTGAGTCCCAGGTTCGGGCGGCTTCACAAGGATCCGCCCGAACAATGTGTTGACACAGAAGGACTCGTTGGATATCCGAGCGTGACCGCAAGGATTCCAGCATGACCAGGCAAGCACCGACGCGCCGCCCAGCAGGCAGCCCCCACGAGGAGGACGTCCTCAACCATCCCGCGTTCGGCCTCATCCAGGCGTCCAGGGTGACCTCTTCCAAGGGATTCGAGCTGTTCGGGTCCGCCGTGCCCGCGCGCGCCTTCATCAAGATCACGATCCACGACGCCGAGGTCGCGGTCTCCGGCACGAGGCAGCGCTACAACCAGACGCGTGTCCGACAGGAGTTCCTCATGTCGGAGACCCAGTGGGGCAGCTTCCTGTCCTCGCTCAACGTCGGCGTCGGCACCCCGATCACCAAGACCTACGGCCCATCCGACGATGCCAGGCTCGTGGAGTTCCCCGGCATCGCAGGCGAGTCCGCCGCACGCACCCGCTCGAACGCCATCAGGGAGAAGACGGCTGAGCACCTCGCCGAGCTCACGTCGGCGGTCGACGACCTCAAGCGCCTGCGCGACTCCTCGGGCAGCGTGTCGAAGAAGGACCTCGATGCCGTCCTCTCGAAGCTAACGCGCTCCGTCAAGAACGCCCCGTCCAACTTCGGCCACCTCGCCGACCAGCTCTCGGAGCACCTGGAGGAAACCTCGGCGGAGGTGAAGACCGAGCTCCAGATGTTCGCGGCCTCCCTCGGCCTCAAGGGCGGCGGACCGCTCGCCCTCGATCACGACACGGACTGAACGGACCCATTCGCGCCGAACCCTCGGCAACGACCCATTCCCTGAAAAGGTGGAGAACATGGACTACATCATCGCACTCGCATCCGACCCGGCCTTCTGGATTTCCTTCGGGACACTGACGCTCCTCGAGATCGTGCTCGGCATCGACAACCTCGTCTTCGTCAGCATCATCGCGAACAAGGTCGCCCCGGAGGACCGCAAGAAGGCGGAGCGCATCGGACTCGCCCTCGCCATGGGGCTTCGCCTGTTCCTCGCGTGCTTCATCGGCTGGATCGTCTCGCTGACGCAACCCCTCTTCTCGGCCATGGGACACGCCTTCTCGGTCAAGGACCTGATCCTGATCCTCGGCGGACTGTTCCTGATCTGGAAGGCCACGAAGGAGATCCATCACAAGGTCACCCACGAGGAGGACGTCCTGTCCGGCGGCGCATCCAAGTCGCTCAGCCTCGCCGCGGCCGTCGGAAACATCCTGTTCATCAACATGGTGTTCTCGCTGGACTCCATCATCACGGCCATCGGCATGACGTCGTCGATCCCCGTCATGGTGCTCTCGATCATCGTCTCGGTCGGCGTGATGATCGTGGCGGCAGGTCCCCTCGGCAACTTCGTCAACCGCAACCCGACCGTGGTCATGCTCGCACTGTCCTTCCTCGTGATGATCGGCATGACGCTGATCGCGGAGGGCTTCGGCGCCCATGTCTCGAAGGGTTACGTCTACGCCGCCATGGCCTTCTCCAGCGTGGTCGAGGTCCTGAACCTGCTGGCCCGCCGCAGGATGAAGAAGGCGCCAGCCCACGCCGTCGCAGAAGCCTAGTCCCTCACCTTCCGTGAGCCTGCCCCGGATGCACCGGGGCGGGCCTGCAACCAACGGAGCAAGCATCCCCATGGATTCCCTCAACGTCACCAAGCTGCTTTTCATCGTTCTCGCGCTGGTCTTCGTCGCCCTGGTCGCCAAGGGGCTCTTCCCGAAGGGCGAGTACGGAAGGGCGCAATCCGAGATGATCGGGTTCGGCATCCTCGGGCTCGTGTTCCTGACGATCGCCTCTGCCAGCGTCTACGGCACCTGAACGGCAACTCCCGAATAACCGCAGCGAGCACCCCATGATCGAGCCCAACCTCACCAAGTTCCTGATGCTCATCCTCGCCGTCGTCTGCTCCGCAGGCATCATCGTCGGCTTCGTCGACGCGAAGCGCCGGGAGTGGATCAACAGCGGCCTCGCCGGGATCGTCGCCCTCACGGTGATCTCCGCCCTGGCCTACGGCTTCTAGGAGGAGAGGGACGATGCTCCAGCTCGCTGCCTTCATGACGGCCCTCGCGCTTTTCGGCGTGGGCATCCGCTACTATCTGACGGTCTCCATCATGGGAATCCGTCCCCCGAGGATCACCTGGCTCAGGGTCGCCGTTCTCGGCGAGGCCGCAGTCGCGGCAACATATCTCTCGTTTCTGGGGCCTCGCGACTATCCCGCAGTCGCGGAATTCCTCCACCGGGCGGCAGCGGCCGGGGCAGACGTCCTGTTCGGATGGTCCGGCAACTGGTCCCACTGGATGGGCGCGGGCCTTGCCGGGTTCAGGGACATCTTACTCGGTCACATGGTCTAGGAGGCCAGCATGGAAGGTTTCAACGTCACGAAGGCATTCCTGATCGGCCTGGGGATCGTCTTCCTCTTCGGCATGTTCGTCGGCTGCATCGACCCGAAGCGCAAGGACTGGATCGGCACCTGCATGGCCGGGTTCGTTCTGCTCACCATCTTCTCCGCCTTCGTCTACGGCTTTTGAGGAGTCGCTCAAGATGTACATCCACCAACTGCCGCTCTGCGTCCTTGCCGTCATCTGCTTCTTCGGGACCGGCCTGGGATACCTCGACATGAAGGCAAGGTGGCTCATGGCGGGCGTCATCGGCCACATCGCCCTGACCGTCGCCTGCGTCGCGATCTTCGGGTTCGCCAACTTCCTCTCCGGCGTCTTCCTCGTCTGGACGGCCGGCTTGCTGCTGGGCGGCGTCATGATCGGCTATCTGGACATGCGGCCTGCGTGGATGGCGTTCGGCATCACGGGCGCGGTTCCCCTCGCCTCCATCGTGGCGTGGGGATACGGGGCATGATCCAGGCCACCATCGAGAGGCTGCTGGCGGCGGCGAAGGAGACGGGCGATCCCCGCTTCCACGATGCGGTCCATGCCATCAGGGGACTGCTCCATGACCTGACGGAGGCAAATGCCGAGATCGACGGCGCATGGGATGCCGTCGGGTCCCGGGGCGGCAGGGCGCACCTGACCCTCCCGGAGAGGATCACGACGCTCATGCGCGAGGTCGACGATGCGGAAGCATCCCGCAGGGAGCTGGACGAGATGCGACGTACGTTCGACGCCATCGAGAGGCTGATCCCCAACAGGCACGACCACGGCAGCCTGGCCGATGCGGTGGAGTCCACGCTCAGGCTGGCCCGGAAGGGACTCGGCTAGAGATTGCCGGGACACCGGAGTCGTGGCCATGATTGATCATAGGGGAGTGGGGACGGTGCGGAAGTCGACCCTGTGCCGCCTGCACGCAATGCGAGAGATGTCGTAAAAATGATGCGTTTCCTGAAGGATTACTACGGTCTCATCCTGGTCGTGGCCGCCATCGCGATGCTGGGCCTGCCGGGCCACGTGTCCCTGCCCTGGATCGGGGTCGGCCTCGACACGGTCGGCGAGGCAATCCTTTGCGCCGTCGCCGTCACGGCGTTCCTCCTCCAGCGCAGGGAGGCCGGATTGCGCAGGAGCGCCGAGGAAAGGATCGATCGCCTGTCGCGCACCGACGACCTGACGGGGCTGCCGAACCGCCTCGCCTTCCGGGAATACTACGACAGGGAGTGGAAGCAGGCCCTGCGGACCCGTGCGCCCCTGTCGGTGCTCCACGTGGATGCGGACCTGTTCAAGGGATACAACGGCCTCTACGGGCACTCCGAGGCCGACGACCTGCTCAGGATCATCGCCGACGCCATCAGGACGCAGTTGCGCAGGCCCCGCGACGTCGTGGGCCGCTACGACGGCGAGGAGTTCGTGGGACTGCTCCCCGAGACCGACCTGGCCGGAGCGAGGGCCGTGGCCGAGAACATCAGGAAGGCTGTCATGGCCAGGAGCGTGGTCCACGAGCGCAGCCAGTACGGGGTGGCGACGGTCAGCATCGGCGTCGCGACGGTGAAGCCAGCCCCCGACGCGGACCAGGAGGCCCTCCTCATGGCGGCCGACGAGGCCCTTGCCCTCGCGAAGTCCTCGGGCCGGAACCGGGTCTGCTCGGCCGAGGAATGCCTGCCGCAGCCCGCCGCCGCGTCCTAGGCCAGGGCATCCGCCGGAGGTGCCCGCTGGGGCGAGCTAGGGCCTCGGGCGTCCCGAGGCAGGCGCCATCCCCTCGAGCAGGGCCTCCAGTCTTGCGACCTTCTCCTCGTCCTCGACGATCCCGGACTCCAGGTCAGAAAGCTCCTGCCTGAGGGAATCGGCGTTCCTCCTGTGGACCTCGATGTCCTGGCACCTGTCCTTGATTTCGTTGCGGAGGATCATCGCCATGTTGGCGGGATCGTCCGCCCATTCCCTGACGGCATCGCCAAGCGTGTCCTTGAAGTCCCTCGGAGGGGGCAGGAAGTCGCCGAAGCGCTCGTTCCGCGTGAGGTTGTACGCCGCGACTCCCGCGAAGCCGTCCTCGGTGAAGCGGACCTGTGCTTCCAGTCCGGTGCGCTTGCCGTCGATCGCGAACCGTCCCTCGACATTCTTTACGTAGGACGTCCTGAGGCAGCCTCCGATCTCGACTTGGCCGTACGGCGTCTCCAGGACGGCCGATTCCCAGGCGTAGGTGTCGGTGTTCTCGATCTCCTCGAGGATCAGCGATTTCGGCATGACACTTTCCTTCCTTCCATACTCAGCGGGGCTTCGGCCCGTCGTTCGACAGGTCCGCAAGCACGTCCTGGAGCCTCGTCACGGCATCCTGCCTGGATGCGATCTCGGCCTGCATGGCGGCGATCCGGTTCTCGTCGGCCTTCATCATCCGCTGCTGCGTCTTGATGGTGTTCCTCACGAGGATGGCCATGTTCTCGGGTTCCGAGACCCAGTCCCTGAGGATGGGTTCGACCACGGAGCGGACCAGGGCTACGTTCCCGTCCTGGGTGATCAAGCCCTCCTTGAGCACCTGCCAGTGGCTGGTCGCCTTCAGGCCGCTCTCATCGATGTCCAGCCACACGCTCAGCGTACTCGGGACACCGTCCACGACGAAGCCGTCCCGCCCCTTCTCCCTCACGACGCACCTGTCGAACTCCCCCTGCAAGTGGACGGGGCCGAACGGAGTGTCGATGTAGGCATCCTCGAGCTTGTAGGGATCGGGCGCGCGTTCACGCGGAGCCTCCACCGGAGCCGGCTCGGGCCAGATCCTCCTGCGGTCGGCGGCCTGTGGGCCGGCCGACCAGACCGTGCCGTTGTACTCGACGTAGCCGACCACGGCTCCCTTGCCGTCCTTGATGATGCCGCCCGTCCAGTTCCCGCGGCCGAGGCCGTAATCGTCCCGGTACTCCTCGCAGGCCTTCGAGGCTCCCTCGAAACTGACGACGCCCACCCGGCGCAGCTTGGTCCCGTAGACCCTTCGGTCGGGATCCTGTCCCTTGTCCGGGTCCCCGCAGTTGTCGATGGTCAGGTCGTAATGTCGCCGTCTCTGCATGGTGGTCTCCTGCCCTTCCGTGACCCTAGCTCCGGGACGGGCAAGCCTCAATAAAGGCCCCGGTCGGTGGCCGGGAACCTCCGTGCGTTCAGGGCGAGGGAAGCCGTTTCGGAACACGTAGGCTTCAGCGGGGGCGTGGCCCGCCAGCCTCCGGCTCCATCCTCTCGAGCATGGTCTCGAGGTTCGCGATGGTCCTCTCGTCCTGCGCGTTCTCCTGCCGCTTCGTCGAGATCTCCCTCTCGAGGCGCTCGATGCCGGTCAGCCTGCCGTCGATGTCCTGCCTGCGGTCAAGGATCTCGTTGCGGACAATCATGGCGTAGTTGGCGGGATCGCCCGCCCATTCCCTCACGGCGTCAGAGATCGCCTCGTGGACCTCCTTGGGGGTGGGCACGCCCATGCCGAGCTCACCGCCGGGAAGCAGGTTGAACTTCTGGAGCCGCTTGAATCCCTTCGGCTTGAACTCGGCATAAGTCATGAAGTCCGTCCGTTCGCCGTTCACGAAGAACTTCCCCGGGACGCTGTCGCAGAGCCCGACCCGGAAGCATCCCCCGACACGGATGGGGCCGTAGCCCGGCACCTCCACGACGGCCGTCTCCTTCTCGTAGGGGTCGGCCTTCCCGCCAGTCACGAGGTCCGGCGGGACGTAGAGCGGCTTCTGGCCGAGCTTCATGGGGCCGGGAGGGAACACGACACCCGAGACGAAGACCTGGGCCACGTCCCTCCCCTTGCCGTCGACGACGCGTCCGCCCGTGAAGCTGCCTTGGCCGAGTCCGTGCTCCCGCGCGTATGAGCGACATGCCTCGGAGGCCTCCTCGAAGGAGTACACCGTCATGCTCTCGTCGGAGACGCCGAACACGGGTACGTTGGGATCCTGCCCGCGGTCGATGTTGCCCCTGCTCTCAAGGAATACGGTGTATGCCATGGCGCTTTCCTTCCCTGGTTCGCCGACGCTGCCGTCAGGCCTGCCTTCGCCGACCCTAGGCGGCGGCGGGGAAAGCCTCAACCGGGGAATGGCGCCAAGGATTCGGGACAGGTTGCCCCCTTTTTGGGGTTGATATTGCCAAGGTCGCATGTGAAACAGGCCGCCGTGAATCCTAAGGAGGCAAGATGAAGGAAGCACACATCAGGCCCAGCTCCGCCCTTCGGCGGTTCCTCGACGGGGAGGCCTCGGGCGGCCTCGTCCTCATGGGCGCGGCGGCGCTCGCCCTCGCGGTGGCGAACTCCCCGCTGGCTGGCGCCTACTTCGCGTCCCTCGAGCACAAGGTACTCGGGCTTTCGGTCCTGCACTGGATCAACGATGCCCTGATGGCGGTGTTCTTCCTGTTCGTGGGACTGGAGATCAAGCGCGAGATGCTTGACGGCCAGCTCTCGTCCTGGCCGCGCCGCATCCTTCCGGGCATCGCCGCCCTCGGCGGCATCGTGGTGCCCGCCCTCATCTTCGTGGCCCTCAACCTCGGCGACGGCGGGCATCCCAAGGGCTGGGCCATCCCGTCGGCCACCGACATCGCCTTCGCGCTGGGCGTCCTGTCGCTGCTCGGGCCGCGCGTGCCCGTCTCCCTCAAGATCTTCCTGACGGCACTGGCCATCATCGACGATCTGGGGGCGGTCGTGATCATCGCCATCTTCTACACGAGCGGGGTCGACCTGGCGTATCTCGGCGGCGCCTTCGCGGTCCTCGTCTCCCTGGCAGTGCTCAACCGCCTCGGGGTGTCCCGTCTCTCACCCTACCTCGCCCTCGGTGCCGTGCTGTGGTTCCTCGTCCTCAAGTCGGGCATCCATGCCACCCTGGCAGGCGTGGCGCTCGCCCTGACGATCCCCCTGAGGCGTTCCCCCGGGCAGCCGGACGACGTGACATCGCCCCTGCACCGCCTGGAGCACGGCCTCCATTCATGGGTCGCGTTCCTGATCGTGCCCGTGTTCGGGTTCGCCAACGCCGGGGTCTCCTTCGCGGGCATGTCGCTCTCCACCCTGGCGGAACCCCTGCCACTCGGCGTGGCCCTCGGCCTCTTCCTGGGCAAGCAGGTCGGCGTGTTCCTCTTCTCCTGGGCGGCCATCCGCGCGGGCCTCGTCGACGTCCCGAGGAACGCGACCATGGGCCAGCTCTACGGCGTCTCGGTCCTGTGCGGGATCGGGTTCACGATGAGCCTCTTCATCGGGCTGCTCGCATTCCCGACCGAACCGCAGTTGCAGGATGCCGTGAAGCTGGGCGTGCTCGTCGGGTCCGGGCTTTCGGCCCTCGTGGGGGCCGCCCTGCTGCGCGTACTCAAGCCCGAACCATGGCTCAAGGCCGAGAAGGCCTAGCCCACCGATGCAGGGGCGGAGCAACGCCGCTCCTGCCGTCGCTTGCCCTTGCGGAAGGATTGCCATTCCGGAACATCGCGGGTACTGGGGTCGTTCTACCGAATTCCAGTGTTCCGGTGACACCCCCATGACAGCCCCCATCGAGATCGAGCGCTACGTGAGGTCCATCGCGCGCGATCGGGACATCGGCGCGATCAAGTCGTGGAGGTCCGTGCCGATCCTGCACCTCGGGCCGGACGGGCGGGGAAGCCTCCACGGGCAGCGGTTCGAACGCTTCCGGCTGGAGTTCACCTCCGGTACGGTGTTCGGCGGCGTGCTGTGCCCCGACACCGCGCACTTCGCGCTCCAGGGCCGGGCCGAGGACGAGGCACTCTCCAGCGCCATCGCACGGGCCGAGGAGCTGCGCGACCCCGACAGCGACGTGGCCGTGTTCGAGGCGGCGGACTACAGGGCCGTCGGGGTCCTCTACCTTTCCGGCGATGCCCCATTCGCCGTCACCGTGAAGCCGCGCCTCGCCGAGGGCGTGCCCCTGCGGCAGGTCCTGACCGAGGCCTATCCGGCCCGCTGACGCCGTCGGAAGTCCCCGTGCGGGCGATGGACCCATGCCATGACGGCAGGTCACCCATGCAGGAGCCCGTGCGCCACGCCGCGGCCCTGCCCGAAACCCTTGCCGCCCAACGACTTACCCCCGGGCGCCGAGGCAGCGCGCCCGCCCGCCGTGCCCCGAGGCTAAAGGATTCATTCACCCATTTCGTGCCAGCGTATCCTTGCAGGGATTGCTTTACAGGATCCAATCCCTGCTATACTAAGGTTCCACAGGCCGCTGCGGGCACACGTTCGGAGCGGCAGTCCTTTTGGAGGTTTTTTAGGATGCGTCTGTTCAACACCCTGGCCGCCGTTGCCGCTCTGGCCGTCAGCTCTTCCGCCTTCGCTGCCGACCTGCCGTCGACCGCTGCCCCGGCCCCGGTCGCCCCGGCGTTCACCGCCCCGGTCGCCAAGCCGTCCTCGAGCTTCTCCTGGTCCGGCTTCTACGCCGGCGTGAACGGCGGCTTCGCCGTCGACGACAGCGACGTCACCCTGTTCAACCACAACAGCAACTTCTACCAGTCGCTGGAGAAGGCCGGACTCGGCCGCGACAACGACAGCGCCAAGTTCACGGGCGGCGGCCAGTTCGGCTATGCCTACCAGCTCGGCGACTTCGTGCTCGGCGCCGAGGCTGACATCAACTACCTGAACGCCGACCGCAAGTACGTGTCCGCCACCGACGGCATCGACGTCCAGGCGAAGACCCAGTACTTCGGCACCGTGCGTCCGACCTTCGGCTACGTGATCACGGACAACCTGCTCGCCTACGGCACCGCCGGCTTCGCCTACGGCAAGGCCAAGTTCGATGCCGAGATCCAGGGCCGCGACGGCGGCGACTCCGACATGCGCTACGGCTGGGCCGTCGGCGCAGGTGCCAAGTACGCCATCACGGACAGCATCTTCGTGAAGGGCGAGTACCTGTACACCGACCTCGGCAACAAGACCTACGCCGTGGTCGACGATGCCGGCAACGGCGTCTGGGCCAAGGACGAGGCCGCCTTCCACACCTTCCGCGCTGGCGTGGACTACAAGCTCCCGCTGTTCTAAGAGCGGACGCTCTCCCGAGAAGGCCCGGCCCCAAGCCGGGCCTTTTCCTTTTGCGGTTCCTCATCCGTTCTTTCCGTTGACTGTCCGCCACCCTGCCCCTATCTCGGCTGGCGGAGGACGAAGATGAATCCACATGACGCCGAACCGACGAAGGACTCCCTCCTCGTACGGTTCGAGGAATCCGCCGAGACCCGGCTGGCCGCCATGGACCGCCACGCCCTCGCGCTGCTCAGCGCGGACGAGGGCCGGATGAGGGAACTCATCCACACGTGGGCCAGGGACTTCATGTCGGGGATCAGGGTCCAGGCGGACCCGGCGGAGATGCACCCCGAGGCCATGGGGGAGCGGATCCGCAGGGCACGGACCCTGCGGCGGATGACCGGGACCGAGCTGGCCGTCGCCCTCGGGTACGCCAAGGGTCAGCAGTACATCAACAAGATCGAGCTCGGCCGGGTCGAGGGACTCGCCTTCGGCACCATCGGAAGGATCGCGGCCGTGCTGGACGTCGATCCGGGCTGGCTCGCGTACGGTTCGGGCCTTCCTCCCGCCGGCATCGAAGGGATCAAGGTCCGCGCGAGGATTCCCAAGGCCGTTCAGGCCTGAGGCCCGCTCCTGGCCGGGGTCCGTCGCACACGCCTTGCAGGGTGCAGGACAGGCCCCGTCCAGTCCGGCCCCCTCGGTGAGGGCGGCACGTATTCAGGACCCCGCGGAGTTGCCGCCATGCATCGTGGCAGCGTCGTGCTCCAGTATTCATGCGCAACGGAAGCTCGATGCTCCGGCAACGGGCATCATCGCGGTCGGATGCCGCCACGCCCGATCTTCGCCGGCTGATGATTTGGAATGGGTTGCGGCGGCGCTGTTCCGGGTTGCCGGTTCAGTCCCGACCGCGGCTCAGGAGACCTCTGGCCACGAGATAGCGGATCGCATGCTCGACCCTGTCCTTCCCGCAGGCGTCCACGACCGACTGCGGCATGTCGTCGAGGATGGCGGAGGCCGTGCCGCGACTGTGCTCGAGGACGGCATGGCAGCACCGACGCCAGTCCCTCGACGTTCGCCACGCATCCTTGAGAGGCGATCCGTCGACGGCGAGACCGCGGTCGACCAGTTGGTTCAGGCGGTCCCTCGCCTCCCCGATTGCGATCCCGAGACGCAGCGCCACCTTCGCCGCGTTCCTGGGCACGTAGTCCCTGAGGAGTTCGAGCACGTCGAGGGTTTCCGGATCGAGACCTTCGATGTCGTCCCCCTCGATGAACGGATAGGCAACGAAGCCCCGTTCGTCATCCGCCGACAGGATCGGTGCCGTCCAGTCCAGCACCACCTCATCGTCGACGATGCGGGTCGGCTCGGTCCTGCGGGCCCTGGCCTCCGCGAGTTGCGATGCGACTGCCGGGTTCATCCCGGGCGTCGTCGAGTAGCGTGGTGGATGATCGAAAGGGTGGATGAGGGCACGCTCCTCGAGATAGGCCACGGCCTTCCTGACCTCACCCGCCGTCGCGATGCGCTTCGCCTTCCGGATCAGGGTCGTGACCGGGACCAGATCGTCCGCCGGAACCGACCTGAGGACGGCTGCGCAGATCCCAGACCATTCCGCAGAGCGCCAATGGGCGGTGACCGGATCGTCGGCATCGACCACGATGCGCCTTGCGATGAGGAGATTGACCGCCTCCACGACCTCATCAGCGGGCATCCCCAGCTCCGACGAGATGTGAGTCGGCGTGTATGGAAGTCCCTGCAACAGGAGGGTCACGATCCGGGATGCCTTCCTGGGCATCCCCTTCCTGCCGATGCGGTCCGCGCCCGGCCTGATGGTCAAGCGGCGATCCGTCTCCGCCTTCGAGATCGGCTTCGTCCAGAAGAGCACGACCCTGTCGGCAACGGCCACCCTCAGGGACGATGCCGACTTCGACACGGGCCTCGCTGGCGCCGGGTCCGGCGGCCCGGGCCTCGATGGAGGCCTTGCCGGGGAAGGGAGTTGGCCTTCGGCGAGTTCCGCCGGCACCAGTACCGTCTCACCATCCCTTCCGCGCATGGCGAGGCCCGCGTCCTCTGCCAGCCAGGCGAGGGCCTCGTGGTCGTCCCGGAGCCCGAAGAAGGTCGGATGGATCGAATCAACCGCCGCAACGGGGAAGGCCTTCCTCCCGACCGCCTTCCGCAACCTGCTGGCCGCAATGATGACCTGGGCACTCGTCCGCTTGATGCGGATCATCTCCGTGATCGGCTTCTCGAAACCGTGGGCCATCGTGTGTTCCATGCTGACGGGGCCTGTCCGACGTCCCCGGCACCTATATGGGAGCCGACCTTCACAGACGCCCTGTCGAACCGCAAGGACGATCATCGTCCGGTGGCGCGGGACGGCACCATGCGTTGTGGATTGCCCCGATCGGCACGTTTCCCGAGACCAAGCATTATACTTTGGTCGGGTTTCGGTGATTTTTACGCACAGGGCGCCGACGGCGACGGCTGGCACCCGGACGCCGATTCCTGGCGCCGCTACGTGCGGAAGCGCGCGTAGGAAAATGCCAGGTTCGAATCCCCGCAAGTTTCGGACCGCCGTCATGGCGAATCCCGGCCGAGGCTTCGGAGGATCCGATCCCCACTCCTCCTTCCCGGTGCCCTTGCGGCAGCAAACGGGTCCTGCATATTGGGGATCGCCGCCCGGGCAGCGACCAAACCAGACATCAGAGAAGAGAAGGATTCGGATCATGAAGTCCGTTGACAAGCAGTCGCGTGCCCAGATCGAGATGCTGCACGGGGAGATCGCGGAGGCGGCGCGGGCCGTCGTCGAGGCCCATTCATCCGTCACCGAGGGACTGGCGGAGCTGTTCGCGCCCCTCGAGGAGGCGGTGGCCACCTACAACGAGAAGGTCACCGGGTACAACGAGTTGCTGGACGACGCCGTCGCCGGCATCGAAGGCTTCCTGGAGGGCAAGTCCCAGCGTTGGCACGATGACGAGAAGGGCGCTCCCTGGCTCTCCTGGAAGGACCACCTCGAGGAACAGAGGATCGAGACGATGGAGTCTCCCGACGTCCCCTACGTGCCCGATCCCCAGGTGGTGGAACCCGAGGAGCTTCCCAGCTTCAGCGTCGAGGACTGGGAATAGCACGCCCTGAAGCTCACAGCGAAAAGGCCTCCCCGGCGGTGTTCCGGGGAGGCCTGTCGTCGCGGGACCGCCGATCGATCAGACGATGAAGAAATCGAGATGCGTCAGCTTCAGCCCCTTGTCGAGCTGGGCGAACTTCACCTGCGCGGCGACGCCCGTGCCGTCCTTGTCGTAGTAGAGGGCACCCGTCTTCCTGTCGTACACGATGCGGTCCTCGGCATCGGCAGCCTTGGACCCGACGTGGAAGGCATCCCACTTCAGCCAGCCCTTCGGGCCCGCCTTCGTGAAGACCGAGTCCTCCAGCCTGACGGTGTCGTACTTCCTGCTGAAGCCCCTGATGGTGTCGACCTCGCCCGTGCCGAGCGCGGTATCGAACACGAAGGCGTCGCGTCCGGAGCTGCCGTAGAGCACGTCGGCTCCCTTGCCGCCGTGGATCACGTCGTTGCCGCTGCCTGCCGAGATGGTGTCGTTGCCGTCACCGCCCTTCAGCACGTCGTTTCCGCCCTCGCCGACCAGGGTGTCGTTCCCTGCCCCGCCGTCGAGGCGGTCCGAGCCGGACCCGCCGTTGATGTGATCGTTCCCGCCGCGCCCGTACAGCTTGTCGTTCCCGGACGAGCCGTAGAGACGATCGCGTGCCTCGGACCCGACAAGGGTGTCGTTTCCGCCCCAGCCGTAGAGGAGGCTCCCCTTCTCGGAGGCGCGAAGGACGTTGGCCAGGGAGTTCCCGTAGCCGTAGGAGGCATCTCCCCTGAGGGTGAGGTTCTCCACGTTGGCGCCGAGCACGTAGCTCACGGAGCTGATGACAGTATCGGTGCCCTGCCCCTTGGACTCGACCACGACGTCGTCCGCGAGATCGACTACGTAGGTGTCGTCTCCCGCTCCGCCGATCATGAGGTCGACCCCGGTGCCGCCGTCGAGGGTGTCGTTACCATCGCCGCCTGACAGCGTGTCGTTGCCCTCGTCGCCGAAGAGCTGGTCGTTGCCGCCGAGCGATCCGACGTAGTCGTCGCCGCCGCCGCCGTGGAGGACGTCGTCGTCGGCCCCGAGGACCATCCACTGGCCCGATCCGTCGCCCCATGCCGTCTGGGCGCCGCTGCCGCCCGTGACGCGCACGGCGCCGATCACCATGACGAAGTCGACATTGTCGACCTTGAGGACGGTGCCGGAAGGCAGGTGGCTGGCATCCACGACGACTGCCGTCTTCGGGCTGCCAGCGGTCGCCGGCGTGCCCGAGATGGCGATGGGCTGGCCGCTGGTCGGGGCGCTGGAGATGTCCACGGTCTGCACGAGGACGGATCCGTTCGCCGGGAGGCTGGACAGGAACCCCTGTGCGCCGCCAGTGAGGGAGGCCTGATCGGCGGAACCGGGTTGCGTGCGGGCCTGGATGGCCTTCAGCAGATCGGAAGCCGATGCCTGCACGCCCTGCGCGGACGGTGAGCCTGAGATCTGCATGCCGACGCCGACCGGGATCGTGGCCGTCAGGATCGTCTGGCCGGTGGCGGACTTCGCCACGGGGACGTCGATCACGCCGTCAGCACCGCCGTTCGTCACGACGGGAACGTCGATGGTCTGCGTCAGCGACCCGTCCGCGTTCGTGACCGTACGCTTCGCAAGCTCCAGTCCCTCGATCAGGAGGGTAGTGCCGTTCACCTTGAACGTGAGTGTCGAGGTCGCGGTGCCGCCGTGGCCGTCATCCACCGTATACGTGAATACGTCCGTACCGGACTGGCCGGCGAAGAGCGCCGTGGCAGCCGCCTGGTCGGCCACGAAGGTGTAGCTGCCATCGGCCTTCAGCACCAGGGTGCCGTAGGTTCCGACGACCGCGCTTCCGACCGTCCCGGCCGTGCCGCCGAAGGTCACCGCCGAGACGGTGAGTGCATCGCGATCGGCGTCCGTGTCATTTGCCAGCACGCCCGAAACGGCACCTGCGGAGAAGCCCGCACCCTCGTCGACGTTGATGGGACCGTCAGCCCTGGCGACCGGAAGGTCGTTGATGGACGTGATGTCCACGTCGACGGTCGACGTCGTCACGTCGGTGCCGTCGCTGACCTTCAGGGTGAACCTCGTCGTTCCGACGGTGCCGGGGACCAGCACGTTGTCCTTGGGGTCGAACGTCAGGTTGCGCAGGGCACCCTGAACGGCTGCGGCCGTTCCGGTCATCGTGTAGGTACCGTCGGGGTTGGCACGGAAACCGGTCGAGCGGGAGATGCCGCCCAGGTCGGTACGGTCCATGCTCACGGTCACGGTCAGGGAGGTGCTGTCCACGTCCTGGATCACCGCACTCGCGAAGGGGCGGGCCGTCAGGTTGTCGGCGACGGGCACGTTCGCGCTCAGGCCTGAGACCGCAGGAGCATCGTTGTCCGCGCTCACGTTGAACGTGATCGTGTGCTCCGTGGAGGTGTCTTGCCCGCCGTTCGCCGTGCCGCCGTCGTCCTGCACCTTGAACCTCAGCGATGCGTAGCCCACGCCGCTGGCGTTGGCGGCAGGGGCGTACTCGAGCTTGCCGATGTCGGCGAGGGCTACGAAGGTGTCTGCCGCCACAGGGGCACCGTTGAGCGTCAGGGACCCGGCAGACGGTGTCGCCGTGATCCAGATGCCCAGCAGTCCGTTCGGGGCGGAGCCGTCCTCCGGGTCGGAGAATCCGAAGTCCTCGGCGGAGAAGACATGCTTGTGGTCCTCGACGAGCGGCAGCGTCTTGCCGGCCGCCTCCGGGACGTCGTTCACCGAGACCACGTTGATCGTCATGGTGTGCTCGGCTGAGGTATCGCTGCCGCCGTTCGCCGTTCCGCCGTTGTCGCGCACGGCGAACGTGAAGGAGGCATAGCCGTCGCCGTTGCCGTTGAGGCCCGGCTTGTACACGAGTCCGCCGATGTCGGACGCGGCGATGACCTGCCCGGTCGTGACCGCCGTTCCGTTGAGCTCCAGCACCCCCTCTGTCGGAAGGTCGCCGATGACGATCCAGGTGAGGGAGTTCGGAGCCGATGCGTCGCCGAGGTCGGAGAAGGCGAAGTCGGTCAGGGCAAAGGTGTACGATCCATCCTCGTCCACCGATACCGTCCCGTCCGCGGAGGTCGGAGCATCATTGAGCGAGGCTACGTCGAAGCTGATCTTGTAGGACGCGACCGACGTATCGACGCCACCGAGCACGGTGCCGCCGTCGTCCTTGACGCGGACATGGAAGGAAGCGAGGCCCGGGCCGTTGGCCCCCGCCGGAGGCGCGTAGACCAGGGAGCCGAGTTCGTCAGCCGGGATTTCCTGTCCGGGCCATACGGCGACGTTCTTGAAGGTGAGATTGCCCGTTGCCGGGACGTCGACGATGACGATGGCCTTGAGCTGGTTCGGCAGGTCGGAGTCGTCCGGGTCCATGAACGCGAAGTCGCCGAGGGAGAACGTGTGGTGGTCGTCCTCGTTGAGCGGGATGTCCCTGTCGTTGCCGACCGGGGCATGGTTCAGGCGCGATATCGTCAGGTCGACGGTGGCCGTGCCCGTTCCGGCGCTGGATGCGTCCTTCAGGCTGACCGTGAAGCTGCCGGCTGTCGTCTGGGTGCCGTCGTGCTTGAAGGTGACACGCCCGGCGATGACGTCCGCCAGGGTGAAATGGTCGGCAAGATTGCCGTCGACGAGGATGTTGCCGTTCAACGGTCCCGTCACCTCGAAAGTGAGTTCGGCCGGGGCGTTGTCGGGATCGATGGCGTTCAGCATGGATGTGGTGATCGTGATGCTGCCGCCCACGAGTCCCTCGCCGTCATGGGTGCCGCCGATGGTCGGGGCATCGTTCTGCGCGTGGACGGTGATCGTCGCCGACAAGTCGGTGGCGGAATGTCCCTTGCCGTCCGTCAGGCTGATCTTGACCGTCCGGGTCGCTCCGGGCGCGTCGCTCGTGTTGGCGTACGCGAGAGCGCGGAGCAGGGCTTGGACGGCAGCCGGAACCGCAGCGCCGTTCAGGTAGATTTCGAGGGATGATCCGGCCGAGCCGTTCTGCGAGCCGCTGACGGTCCCGATGACCGTGCCCTGGTAGAGGATGGAGGCGTTCGACACCTGGATGTCGCCGGAGTTCAGGACCGAAAGGCTATCAGCCGCTCCCTGGCCTGCCGTGAAGGAGACCGTGAGCTTGCCGCCCGAGAAGCTGGATAGGCCCGTGGACGTGAGACTGATGCCGGATCCGAACAACTCGGCGTGATCGTTGAGGGAGTTCTCGCCGAAGGACTGATCCGCCAGACCACTGACCGCGATGGTGACGAGCGGCGGAACGTTCCCCGTGTAGTAGCCGACGTACTGAAAGGTCGGGGGAAGGACGTTCCAATCACTGGCCAGGTAGCCGTTCTGGGGTGCGTCGAAGTTGGAGTTGCGGACCATGACTCCGGGCTTGCTCAGGAGCGGTGTCGTCCCGTTCGGGTCTCCCAGCACGTCAACGACGACATTCCCCTTCTTGAGGATGATCGCGATGACGTCCGGGGTTGCATCCCCGTTCGACATCTGGACCTCGCCGCTGTAGTGCGGGGCGTTCGTGACGTCCATCAAATCGTAGAATTCCGGGTCGATGACCGTGATGGCCGCGCCTGCCCAGGGGCCGTAGATCGGAGTGTATTTGCCAAGGCCGTCCACGGCGGACGTGGTCGTGACGATCGCGCCAGACTGGTTGCGCATCACGACATCAACGACGTAATCGGTGCCGCTGTGGGTTCCCGAAGGTCCGCCATAGTAGAGGGTGATGGCGGTGCGATTTCCGACGTCATCGGTGTAGGCCCCGATGATGACGCGATCTGAGGCGACGGTCATTTCTTGTTCCTTGGTGTGTCAGCGGATTCGATCCGGCCCGAATTGCGTAGGAGAGGAGCTGCCCTCCCCGAGTGATCCCGGGGAGGGCTTTCGCTGTGGATCAGGCGATGTAGAAGTCGTCCGCCATGATCTTGATGTACTTGCCGACCTTGGCGAACTGCACCTGTGCCGCACCGCCAGCACCGTCCTTGTCGTAGTACAGCGCACCCTTCTTCGCGTCGTACACGATGCGGTCCTCGGCATCGGCAGCCTTGGCTCCGACGTGGAACGCGTCCGCCTTGAGCCAGCCCTTCGGGCCTGCCTTGGTGAAGATCGCGTCGTCCAGGCGGATCGTGTCCGGTCCGTGGTTGAAGTACCGGATCGTGTCCACGTTGCCGTTCCCGAGCTTGGTGTCGAACACGAAGGTGTCGCGGCCCGAGCTGTCGATGAGCAGGTCGGCGCCCAGGCCGCCGTAGATCACGTCGTTGCCGGAGCCTGCCGAGATGGTGTCGTTGCCGTCACCGCCCTTCAGGACGTCGTTGCCGCTGCCGCCGACCAGGTAGTCCCGTCCGGCCCCGCCGTCGAGACGGTCGTTGCCCGTCCCGCCGTACATACGGTCGTTGCCGCCGTTGCCGTACAGCTTGTCGTTTCCGGACGAGCCGTAGAGGCGGTCACGGGAGGCTCCGCCGACGAGGGTGTCGTTCCCACCCCAGCCGTACAGGAGGCTGCCCGTATCGGAGGCACGCATCACGTTGGCAAGGCTGTTGCCGTAGCCGTAGGTGGCGTTGCCGGTGAGGGTGAGGTTCTCCACGTGAGAGCCGTGCAGCGTGTAGCTGATCGAGCTGACCACCGTGTCGATGCCCTCGTTCCTGTGCTCGACGACCCGGTCGCTCTTCATGTCGACGTAGTAGGTGTCGTTGCCGATGCCGCCGTACATGACGTCGATGCCCGTGCCGCCGTCGAGGGTGTCGTCCCCCTCACCGCCGGAGAGGGTATCGTTGCCGGCATCGCCGAAGAGCTGGTCGTTGCCGCCCAGCGACCCGACGTAGTCGTTGCCGCCGCCGCCGTGGATGGTGTCGTCATCGGCACCCAGAACGATGCGCTGGTTGGCGCCGTCGCCCCACACGTTCTGCGAGCCATTGCCGCCCGTGACGTTGACCGCCCCGACGATCGCAGCGAATTCGACGTTGTCGAGCTGGAGCGTCGTGCCGGAATGCAGTCCACGGCCGTCGATGACAAGAGCCGTCAGCGGCTTGTCCGCTTCCGTGCTGCCCTTGATCACCAGCGGGACGCCGGGAACACCCGAGCCACCCGTCGGGGTGATCGTCTGGACCACGAGCGGCTTGTCGGTCGGCAGGCTGCCGAGGAAGCCCGATCCGCCGCCCGTCAGCAGGTTCTGGTCGGCCGATCCGGCGACGGTGTGAGCCTTGATCTCGCGGATCAGGTCGGCCAGCGAGCTGCCCGCCGGTTTCGTCCCCGAGGTGCCGGAGACGGTCACGCCCACGCCGACGCCCACCTGGAGGGTCAGCAGGTTGCGCCCGCCCACGGTCACGACCGGGATGTCCGCGTACTGTGCGGCGCCGTCGGTCTCCGTGCGTCCCGGGGTGACGACCGGGATGGTGACGACCTGCGAGGTCGTGCCGTCCCCGTTGTCCTTGGTCCCGCGGTCCACGACCACGCCGTCGACGACGTCCACGTCATAGGCACCTGCGATGGTGACCGAGACGACGTGCTCGGTTCCGTCGGCCGACTTGACCTTGAAGGCCTCCTCCTTCGTCTCGCCGACCTTGAGGGACTGGACGAGCGAGCTGGAGTTGTCGAGGACGTAGTTCCACTCGCCCGTCAGGTGGTTGAACGAGAAGGTGCCGTAGGTGCCCTTCACGTCCGCCTGGTACTGGAAGCCTGCCTCGCCCGCGTCGACGTCGGAGACCGACAGCATGCCGGATGCCACGAGCGTCCCATCCTCCGTCACGGAACCGACCGAGGTTCCCGAGATCACGGCGGCGTCGTTGCTGCCCGTGATCTCGAACGACAGGGTCGCCACCGTCGTCGGCAGGAGGTTCGGACCCATCGTCTGGACGTCCCGCATGGTGTACGAGAAGACCTCCGTCACCTTCTGGCCTGCGCCCAGCGCCTCCGCGGCGGCCTTGTTGGCCACGTAGGTGTAGCTGCCGTCCGAGTTCAGCGTGAGGGTTCCGTAGAGTCCCTCGATCGCCTGCCCGACGCTGCCCTGCTGCCCGCCGAAGGACACGCCGGTGACCTCGAGGGTGTCGCCGATGTCGGCATCGGTGTCGTTCTTCAGCACACCCTCAGCGGCGGTGGCGGTCACCGTGGCACCCTCGCCCACCGCGACCGGGCCGTCATCGTTGGCGACCGGCAGGTCGTTGATCGAGATCGAGACGACCTTCGTCGTCTTGGTGGTGACGTTCACGCCGTCGGAAACCTTGAGAGTGAAGTTCGCGGTTGCCGATTGGCCTGTGGGGACGAGGTTCTCGGTCGGACGGAAAGCCACCTCCTGCAACGCGGCCTCGATCTGGGCGGCCGTCCCGGTGAAGGAGTAGCTGCCGTCGGAGCCTTCGACGAAGCCGCCGAGGTACGTGAAGGTGCCCGCGCCGACCGTGTCGAGGGTGAACGTCGCCGTCAGGACGGTATCTGCACCGTCTGGATCGGCAACCGTCACGCCGCTGAACAGGTAGGCGACGCCGATGTCAGCGAGTCCTTCCATCGGGAACAGTCCTTCGACTGTCGGAGCATCGTTCACGGCGCCGACGAAGAGCGAAACGCTATCCGTCTCCGAGCTGAACGCGGTTGACCCTCCCGTGACCGGGATGTAGGCGCTTCCGCCGTCCGTGCCCGAGGTCATGTCCCAGGCGCGGAAGATCAGGCCCGTATCGACGTTCCCGGAGAAGCCCGGCTTCGGCTGGAAGTAGAGCCGTCCACCCTCCTCCGCGATGAGCGTCGCGGACGGGAAATCCGTCGCAATGGACAGGGGCTGCCAGTTGGCGCCGTCGTCCTTCGAGAACCACCAGGTGCCGCTCGTCGTGTCGAGCGTCGTGACGGCGATGCCGCGTCCGCCGTTGCCGCCGTCTGCGTCAGAGTAGCCGCCGAGGAATTCGGCAACGGTCTTGCCGACCTGCCCCACGGGTGCGCCCGCGCCTTCCTCGACGCTCATGCTGAGATCCCTGTCCGCAAGGACGGGAGCATCGTTGACCGACGTGACGGTGATCGTCGACGTGGCGTTCGGGACCGCCGTGTTGTTGCTCGAGCCGCCGTCGGTGACCTGGGTGAAGGTGACGACGCGGTTCTGCGTCGAGGGGGCCTCGCTGGTGTTGTAGTAGGTCATCCCGCCGAAAAGCACGTCCGTCCGGTAGCCGTCGAGTTCCAGGTCCGACAGGGTAACCGTGGCGGTGCCTCCGACCATGCTGACGGAGTAGCTGCCGCCCCACGCGCCGAAGGATCCCGTCTGCCCGTCGGCCAGCTTGATCTCGGTGTCGAAGATCTTGAGGAACTCCTGGTTCGCGTCCGCGACGTTCGTGACAGTCAGCGTCAGGCCGGTGATGAGCTGGCCCTCGTCGTTCGAGTTCCCGATGGCCCCCTCGGCGAACAGGTTCACCTCGCCGTTTTCCGTGAAGGAGGGGTTGGTTCCCGTCGCTTCGATGGTCGGCGCGGTGTTCACCGTAGCAGGGTTAACGGTGAAGGAAACGGTGCTCGTTGCAGTCTTGAAGTCATCCGCGCCGTTGGTCGTGCCGTTGTCCCGGACCGTGTAGGTGAAGGAGGCCGTGCCCACGAAGTTCGGATCGACGCTGAACTGGACCTTTCCGTCCACGATCGCAACCATGCCGCCCGTCGCGTCCGAGACGTCGATGACATCCAGGTTCTGCGACTGTGCCTCACCGGCAGGGCCGGCATTGTCGTTCAGGACCAAGGCCGAGAACGGGATGTCGATGGTGCCGACGTTCTGTTCGACCGCCGCAAGGGTGTCGGGCTGCGTGTTGGGCGCATCGTTCACCTCGGTAACCGTGATGGTGACCGGAACCGGCTGGCTGAGATTGGAGCCATCCGTGCCGACGGAGGCTTGGACGTCGAACCCGAAGCCCACGTTGCCGTTCTGGTTGGCCGCCGGCGTGAACTTCAGACCTGCCTCCCCCTCGGCGACGGTGATGAAGTCGCCGTTGTTGATCGCGGTCGTGCCGTCGTTCTTGTACAGCGTGCCGCCCGTGATGCCCGTGATCTTGAAGAAGTTGACTTCCATGCCGTCGAACGACGAGCGGCTGATCACGAGGCCGGACGTGCTCTGGGTGTCCTCGGCCGCGACCGCGCCCGTTGCCGACGGCGCATCCGCAGCGGGGCGGACGACGAAGGATACCGTGGCGGTGTCCGTCCTAGGATCCGGCGAGCCGTTGGTCGTGCCGTTGTCGCTCACCGTGTACTCGAACGAGGCCTGGCCGTGATGGTTGGGGGTCGGCGTGAAGACGACGGTGGTACCGACGATCTGCACTGTCCCGCCGACGGCGTTGCCGACGGACGTGATCGTGAGGGTCTGTCCGGCCTCGGTGGCCGAGTCGTTCCCGAGCAGGTCGGAGAACTCGATGACGCGGGGGGCGGAGTCCTCCTGCACCTCGCTGAGCGGGTCGTCGGCCGCGACAGGTGCGTCATTGACCTCGGTGACGGAGAACATGGTCCTCACCGTCTCCGTCGAGAAGGCGGAGTTGCCGCCGTTCACGGTGGTGTCGGCGTAGGACTGCGGGTTGGAGCCGCCCGTTGCCGAGGCGGTGCCCGAGGTGCCGTCCCATGCGCGGATCGTCAGGTCCGGCTTTTCGCCGTCGATGCCGTTCGGGACGTAGCGGACCATCGCGTCGTTGCCGAGCAGGAGGGCATGTGACTCGGAGACCGACCCGAAGTCGACCCACGAGATGCCGTCGAGCGAGTACTGCCAGGTGCCCTTGCCCGTGGTGGCCGTGACCGCGACGCCGAGCGAGGTGCCCGCGTCCTCGTCGCCGGCCTGCCCGCCGTCGAGCAGGTGCTGCACCTTGAAGCCGGGCATGTCAGGGTCCTCGTTCGGCCAGGTGGCGTCCTCGGTGGTTCCCGGATGTTCCACGGGGATGTTGCTGGACAGGGTCGGGGCGTGGTTCACGGTTGGGGTCCAGGCGCCGAGGTCGAGGGAGATCACGGCGGCCTGGCCGCTGACTCCGTCCCCGTCCGTCGGGGTGACGGTGAAGCCGGGGTTCATCCCCGCCGGGGTCGTGCCGTCGTACTTGAACGTGACCCGGCCGGCGTTGACGTCGTCCTGCGTGAAGGTGTCCTGCTGGATGCCGTTCACGTAGACCTGACCGCCGATCTCGTCGCTCACCTGGAACACGACGGTGCCGTTGGCCACGTTCTCGGGATCGTAACCGAGCAGGTCGTCGCTCGTGACCTTGAAGTCGTTGCCGGTGGCCACGCCCAGCCTATGATCGTCCTCGAAGTACTTCGGCCCGTCGTTCTGCCAGGTAACGCCGAACCCGGCATCCGCCTCGGCGGCGGGGGTGCCCCAGTCGCTGTCCGGGACGAGCGAGACCTGGATGTTCCTGGAGGCGGCGCCGTTGTCGGCATCGAGCGTGTTCGTGTAGGTCACGGCCCGCAGGAGCGCCTGCACGGACTCGGCGGTGGCGGCGGCGTTCAGGTCGATGATGAGGTCCGTGCCCTTGCCGTCGTCGATAAACTCCGTGGTGCCGATGGTGCCGATGACCACGCCGTCGTAGGTAACGTCGTTGCCGGAAATTCCGATCTTGCCTCCCAGCGAGACGTTCTCGCGTACGGAGATGGTATCGTCGCTGTTGATCCAGCTAAGGCCGACCTTGAGCGACATCGAGCCGAAGTCCGTGCTGCCGGGAGCGGTGACGGTCGCGTCCTTCGCGATGAGAGTGCCCTCGTTGAGGTCGTTCTCCAGGAACGTCTGGGGTCCGATGCCACCGATGGCGAGCGGCACGGGAGCGGCGGGATTGACCGTGAAGGACACGCTGCCCGTGTCGGTCTTCGGGTCGGCCGCCCCGTCCGTCGTGCCGTTGTCCTCGACGGTGTAGTCGAAGGAGGCCGGGCCGCTGAACGACGCGTCCGGCGTGAATACGACGTTCGTGCCGTCGATGCGGACGGTGCCGCCAATCGCGTTGCTGACCGAGATGATGTTCAGGGTCTGCCCGGACTCGTTTGCCGAACCCTTGTCGTCGTTGGCGAGGAGGCCGGCGAAGCTCACCGTGAGGTCGCTGCCGTCGGCGTTGATGGAGGACAGGACGTCGTCGGCCGCGACGGGAGCGTCATTGACCTCCGTGACCGTCACGTAGCTCTGGAAGGGGGAGCTGAGTCCCGTGCCCATGGCGTCACTGGCGGACTGCACGTCGAACCGGAAGGTGTCGCCTGAATTGATGTTCGCGTTTGGGAACGGCTGGAACTTGAGGCCGGCTGAACCCTCGGCTGCGGTGATGAAGGCGCCCTCGGCGATCGCGGTCGTGCCGTCGCTCTTGAACAGGGTGCCGCCCATGATGCCGCTGATCTTGTAGTGGGTGACGGCCGATCCGTCCTGCGCATCCGGTGTGATGACGAGTCCGTGGAAGCTCTGGGTGTCCTCCTGGGTCGTGGTGCCGGTCACCGAGGGAGCGTTCAGGGTCGGGAACACGGCCGGTCCGAACACGATGTCATTGAACGCCAAGGCCACCGCTGCCTGCGGCTCGCTGGCGAACACGTCGATGTCCTGGTTCGGGTTCGTGATCCGGACCTCGTCCACGTTCTGCCATGCGCCGCCGAAGTCCGCTGCGGTGAACGTGGTGGCGGGGTATTGGTAGGAGGCAGGCTGAAGCGCAGGAGCCCCGTCGACAGGGATGGCGTTGCCGCCGTCGTTGCCGACCGCCAGTGGCAGCGTCAGGTCGGCGCCGTCAACCGGCTGGCCGTCCCTGAATCCCTGGAAGCGGACTTCCGACTGGCCGCTCCCGTTGAGGAGGGTGATCCCGCGGAATGAGAAGTTCTCCGACCCAGCGGTCCTGATCACCAGGGCGGTATCCCAGACCTCGCCCGAGAAGTCCATCCATTGGTCGTTGAAGGCGCCCTCCTGCCGGGAGAACGTGAAGTCGGCATGGGAGGTCTGGCCCTGGTTGTTGACGGCGGAGATCGTGTAGGTGACCGCCCCGTCGAGGTCGGCGGCGTTCAGGTTCGGCATGCCGTCCGTCAGGACCGGGCCCAAGTTCCTGATGGCCTGGTCCGCATCGTAGGAGATCGTGCCGCCGGACACGTTGTTGGTCGTCATGCTCGGTGCTCCGTTGGCCTGGGATGCGGTCTGTTCGATGGACATGTGTGAGGCTCGCTCTCGTGGAAATCAGGGATGGTCGGTACGCCGGGCGCGGGGAGCCGCAAGGCGGGAAATGGGGAATCCGGCGCCTGTGGCCGGGGAGTCTTCAGACGGCCGTCATCTCCGTGATCGGCGCGGAGGCAGGCGTCCCGCAGCGGGGCGTGACGCGGGAACTGGTGACGGGACTTGGTCTCAAGAAGGACTCCGATGCTTCGGCGTGGAACAAAATGGCCCACTGCCGCGTTGGAATTCTTCGCGTGCTTGATCACGGCAGTCAAGGACGGATTCAGTCCTTAGGCATACGTATTTTTCCTTACCGGGTCCTTTCCCACGGAAACAGGAACTGGTTATGCCCGGAACCTTGCGCGCGGCTGAGCAGTCCCTTGCGAATCCGGCTGCATTCTGCCACAAAGGGATCCACGACGCGGTCGCTGAAGAGCTCCGGTTATAGAGGTCATTCGGATCCAAGGATCCATGCATGGCCCACCGACGCAGCATGGCACGGCCCAATGATCCCCGCCCGAAGAGGGGGTCGCGTTCCCCAACCGCAAGGAGCGCACGCATGCCCAGTTCCTGGGAAGATTTCATCTCGAGCGATGCAGCCGATGAGGCCAAGGCGAAGGCCCTGGAAATGGTGAAGGCCGCCTGCGGCTGCGCCGGGACCGAGTTCGAGCGGGACGACGTCCCGAACTCGATCGCCTGCGTCCAGCGCAGCGTCTACAGGTACACCGCCTGCGGCGCCTATTGCGAGTTCGACTTCGAGGAAGGGACGGTGATCCTCGGGTCCATCGTGGAGGGCGTGGACTGGGGAACCGACAACCACGAACTCGTCTGGCCCTTCACCCGGGACGACTGGAACAGGGCCCTCGATGAGGTCGAGGACGAGGCCAAGTCCATCTGGCACGACACCCATGGCTGCCCGGAGTGCGCCCGTCTCCTCGGGATCGAGTACGTGCCGGGGCAGACGGTCATCTGCCTCGAGTGCGGGGAATGCGACGGACAGGGCGAGATCGTCTGAACCCGAACCACCTGCCATGCCGACGGCAGAAGGCCCGCCCGGGTGTACGGGCGGGCCTTCTGCCTTCCATCACCTGTGGGCGTCAGGCGATGTAGAAGTCGTAGCTGGTGATGTGCAGATGCTTGTCCACCTTGGCGAACTGCACCTGTGCCGCACCGCCAGCACCGTCCTTGTCGTAGTACAGCGCACCCTTCTTCGCGTCGTACACGATGCGGTCCTCGGCATCGGCGGCCTTTGCCCCGATGTGGAACGCGTCCGCCTTGAGCCAGCCCTTCGGCCCGGCCTTGGTGAAGATCGCGTCGTCCAGGCGGATCGTGTCCGGTCCGGGGTTGAAGTGCCTGATCGTGTCCACGTTGCCCTTCCCGAGTTTCGTATCGAACACGAAGGTGTCGCGACCCGAGCTGTCGATGAGCAGGTCGTCACCCAGGCCGCCGTAGATCACGTCGTTGCCGGAGCCTGCCGAGATGGTGTCGTTGCCGTCACCGCCCTTCAGCACGTCGTTCCCGCTCCCGCCGGTCAGGTAGTCCCGTCCGGCCCCGCCGTCGAGACGGTCGTTGCCGGAGCCGCCGTTCAGGTGGTCATTGCCGCCGTTGCCGTACAGCTTGTCCTTGCCGGACGAACCGTAGAGGCGGTCCCGGGACTCGGAGCCGTACAGGCTGTCATTGCCACCCCAACCGTAGAGCAGGCTTCCCTTCTCCGAGGCGTACATCCTGTTCGCCAGTGAGTTGCCGTAGCCGTGGGCGGCCGAACCCGTCAGGACCAGGTTCTCGACGTGCGTGCCGTGCAACTCGTAGCTTACCGAGCTGTGGACGCTGTCGATGCCCTGCCCCTTGTACTCGACGACGCGGTCATCGCGTGAATCGACACGGAAGACGTCGTTGCCATCCCCTCCGTACATCACGTCGTGTCCGGTTCCGCCGTCGAGGGTATCGTTGCCAATGCCGCCTGAGAGGGTGTCGTTGCCTGCATCGCCGTAAAGGCGGTCATTGCCTCCGAGGGAGCCGACGTAGTCGTCGCCGCCGCCGCCATGGATGGTGTCGTCGTCGGCGCCGAGCACCATGTGCTGGGACGCGGCGTCGCCGTAGACCACTTGCGATCCCGATCCTCCGGTCACCCGCACGTTGCCGATCACCGTGGCGAACGCGATGTCCTGGATCTCGATGACGGTTCCCGCGGAAAGGTTGCGGGCGTCGATCACGAGGGCAGTCGCAGGAGCGTCGGCGTCCTTGCTGCCGCAGATGACGAGCGGAACGCCGGATGTCGGGCCGGATTGCGTGGCGACGATGGACTGCACGACGATCGGCCTGTCGGTCGGCAGGCTGGCAAGGAAGGCGGACCCGCCGCTCGTCAGAGAGGCCTGATCGGCCGAACCGGCCGTCGTGTTGGCGTTGATCTCGCGGATCAGGTCCGCAAGTGAGGATCCGGCGGCCTTCGGCGCAACGGAACCCGTGGCGGTCAGGCCGATGCCGATCCCGAGCTGGACGGCGAGCACGTTGCGCCCGCCGACCGTCACCAGAGGGATGTCGGCGTAGCTCACGCTGCCGTCCGTCTCTTTCCGGCCAGCGGTCACGACCGGGATCGTCACGACCTGGGAGGCCGTCCCATCTCCGTTGTCGACGACCTTCCGGTCCACGTCCATCCCGTCGATCACGTCGGCGTCCTTGGTGCCGGCGACGGCGACCGTCACGGTCCGCTCGGTGCCGTCCGCTGCCTTGACGTTGAAGGTATCGTGCCTGACCTCGCCCTCGCGCAGCGACTGGACAGCGGTGCTGTCGTTGTCGAGCACGTAGGTCCAGGCGCCCGTCAGGTGGTCAAACGAGAAGGTGCCGTACGTGCCGCGCACGTCGCCCATCGACAGGAAGGCTGCCTCGCCCGGGTCGATGTCGGTGACCGTCAGGATCCCCGATGCGCTCGTCACGCCGTCCTCCGTCACCGATCCCGTGATGTCGCCCCCGATGACCGCAGCGTCGTTCGCCGGAGTGACATCGATGCGCATCCGGTATTGCGCGGACGTGTCGCCGCCGCCGTTCGCGGTGCCGCCGTCGTCCTTCACCCGGAACGTGAAGCCGCTGTATTGGGAACCCGCACCGTTCTCGTTCGCCACGGGGGTGAACACCAGCTTGCCGCCAACGATGTCGGCGATGCCGATCTCCTGTCCCGGGACGACCGCCACGCCGTCGAGCGTCAGGGTTCCGCGGTCCGGGAGGCCGTCGATGATGACGGACGCGAGTTCGTTCGCTCCGGAGGCATCGGTGGCATCGGCGAACGCGAAGTCTGCGGCCACGAACGTGTGGAATCCGTCTTCCAGCAGCGTCACGGTGCGGTCGGCCGAGGTCGGGGCATCGTTGACCGGAGCGACGACGACGTCGAACTCGGCCTCGTCGGTCAGCGCTCCTCCGGTTCCGGTGTTGCCGAGGTCGTTGACCGACACCTGCACCTTGATCGACCCGTGTGCGTTGGCCGGAGCCTGGAACCCGAGGCCAGAGGAGGCGATGAAGGCATTGATGTCGGCAACGGTGCCCGTGAGAGACACGCTGCCCGTCCCGCTTCCGGAGACCGTAACCGCACCTGCGGTCGTTCCTGAAAGGAGTCCGCTCGCGGCGGTCAGGGTGACCGTGACGGGGCCCGATCCGGCATCGGCGTCCGAAACCGAGATGCCCGTCAGGCTGACCAGCGTGTCCTCATGGGCGCCGACCGATGCCGGGACCGTGAGCACCGGGGCATCGTTCAGGGGCGTGATCGAGACGCTGACCGTATCGCTGGCCGCACTGAAGGCAGTGGTGCCGCCGGTCATGGTGACGTCGGCCGTGCCGCCGCTGGTGCCTGCGGTCATGTCCCAGGCGCGCAGGGTCAATCCGGCCGTGACGGTACCCGCGTAGCCGGCATTGGGCTGGAAGTAGACCCGCCCGCCGACTTCCCCGATGAGGCGGCCCACCGATGCCGACACGCCGGACAGGACCTGCCAGGAGGCCCCGTCATCGGTCGAGTACCACCAAGTGCCGTTGGCGCTGTCCGCGCCGACGATGGCGACGCCGCGGCCCGGACCGGCGTCCGCGTCCGAGTGCCCCGAGAGCAGATCGGCCACGGTCATTCCGACCGCGCCGACGGGAGCGCCGGCGTCCTCGGTCACCGTGAACGACAGGTTCTGGTCCGAGAGGACGGGAGCGTCATTGACCGAGGCCACGTCGACGGTGATCTCCGCCGTATCGGTCAGCGCGCCTCCGGCTCCCGAGTTGCCGCCGTCGTTGATCTCTACCCCGATCTTGACCTGCCCGCTGGCATTCGGCGCCCCTTGGAAGCTGACGCCGTTGGCGCCGATGAAGGCGTTGATGCTGGAGATCGTCCCGATGAGCGTCAGGGTTCCGGTGCCGTGGCCTGTCACCGTCACGCCACCCCCCGAGGTGCCGAACAGGGTTCCGCTCTCGGCGTTCAAGGTCACGGTGACGGAACCCGGCCCGGCGTCCGGGTCGGAGAAGCTGATGCCCGTCAGCACCACGGAGGTATCCTCCTGGGCCGTGAGGGTGGCCGGAGCCGTGACGACGGGAGCATCGTTCGCGTGGAGCACGTTCATCTGCATCGTCTTCTGCACGGACGTGTTCTGCCCGCCGTTGGCGGTGCCTCCGTCGTCCTCGACGCGGAACTTGAAGGATCCGCTGCTCGGCGCGGCCTCAGGGAGGTACGTGAGCCGCCCGATGTCTGCCACGCCGATCCTCATGGGCACGACCATGAGCCACGCACCGTCGAACGCCAACGTCCCGCCGGACGGCAGTTCGTCGATCCAGATCGCCGCAAGCGAGTTCGCGGCGCCCGCGTCGTTCGCATCGGCAAATCCGAAGTCGGAGGCCTTGAATGCGTACGACTCCATTTCGGAGACGGCGAGGTTGCCATCCTGCGCCGTGGGAGCGTCGTTGACGGAAGTCACGGTCACGGTCGTCCTGGCCTTCTCGCTGAGTCCCGTGCCCGCGGCATCGAGGCTCGCCTGCACGTCGAAGCCGGCCGTGCCATGGAAATTCAGGGAAGGCGTGAATTTCAGGCCCTGCTCGCCTTGGGCAATGGTGATGAAGCTGCCCTCGGTGACAGGCGTGACGCCGTCATTCAGGTACAGGGTGCCGCCCGTGATGCCCGTGATCTTGAGGTACTGGACCTCCATCCCGTCGAACTGCGAACGGGAGATCACGAGGCCGCTCGAGGATTGCTGGTCCTCCAGGGTGGTTGCATCCGTGACCTGCGGGGCGTCCGCCGCTGGTGCGACGGTGAACGACACGGTGCCCGTGCTGGTCTTCGGATCCGCCACGCCGTTGGTCGTGCCGTTGTCCCTGACCGTGTACTGGAACGAGGCCGTGCCGTTGTAGTTCGGGCCGGGCGTGAACTCGATGTGGCCGTCAACGATCTCGACCGTGCCGCCCACCGGGTTCGAGACGCCGGTGATCGTCAGGGTCTGGCCCTCCTCATAAGGACCTCCGATGTCGTTCGCGAGCAGGTCCGCGAACTGGATGATGGTGACGCCGCTGTCCTCCTGCACGGAGGGCAGGACGTCGTTCGTGAGCAACGGAGCGTCGTTGACCTCGGTGATGGTCACATTGGCCGTCGTCGCCGGGCTGAGTGTCGACAGGTCAGTGCCGACCGATGCCTGGACCTTGAAGGAGAATGGCAACCCCGTCGTGGAGTTCGTGTCGCCGGTGTGGGAGAACTTCAGCCCCGCCGCGCCTTGGGCAAGGGTGATGAAGGTCCCGGTGAAGACCCGGGTGATGCCGTCCGCCCGGTAGAGAATGCCACCCTTGATGTCGGAGATCAGGAAGTGGGTGACCTCGGAGCCATCGACGGACGAGGGAGTGATCACCAGCCCGGTGACGGTTCGACCACCCTCAGGACCAACGCCGTCGGTAACCGTCGGGGCATCGGCGATGGGGCGGACGATGACCGTGGTGCTGTCCTGCCCCGACAGGGAGCCGTCGCTGACGTTTGCGGTGAGCGCGATGCTTCCGGACGAGTTCGCGGGCATGGAAAGGCTGACCATGCCTGCCGCGATGAACGCCTTGATGTCGGAAAGAGTACCCGACAGGGTCAGGGACGAGCCCATGCCCGTGACCGTGACACCTGCACCTGGGGTGGCCGACAGCATTCCGCTTCCCACGGAAAGGCTGAGCGTGATGGGAGTGCTATCACCGTCTACGTCGTTGATGACGATGTTGGTCAGGGCGATCATGCCGTCCTCGTTGAACGTCATGCCGTCATGCACGGACACCGTAGGGGCATCGTTGACCGGGGTTGGGTCCAGGGTGATGAGGCCGGGGGCAGGCCCCGTGTTGGAGGCATCCCGGATCAGGGTGGCGATCGTGAGGGGCTTGTCCCAGTTGGCGGCGGGCGTGAAGCCAACGGAGGCAAGAGCCGCGTTCACGTCGGCGACCGATCCGACAACGGTCCATACGCCCGTGCCAGCGTCATAAGTCGATGTCGCCGAACCGAAGGTGCCGACCGTAAGGGAACCAGCAGCCGGATCGCTCAGGGTGAGGGTAGCGGTGATCACGTCGCTCCCATCGACATCAGTCACGAAGATGTCGTCCAGCGCGACAATGGCGCTTTGGTCTTCCGTAAAGCCTGCACTGCTCGTGAGGTTTGTTGCGGTCGGTGCATCGTTGACCGCCTGGACGCTGAGGTTGGCGGTGGCCTGGCCGACGTTCCCTTGCGAGTCCGTCGCGGAGATCGTGACGGTGCGCCCGCCCGTGACGGGTGAGTGGCTGGTGTTGGTGTACACCATGGCCCGCATCACGCCCTGGTACACCGCAGCCGAGGCCGTGCCGGAGACGGTGTAGGTGTGCGTGGCGGGATCGTAGCTTCCGGTCAGCCCGAGCGAGGCGAGCGAGACCCCACCGTTGAGCACGGCATTGTAGGCGATGCTTTCGGAAGTGCCGTTCGGGGTGGCGGCCAACGCCATGGTCAGGCCAGTGATGGTCCCCAAGTCGGTCAGGGTGGCGTCGCTGGTCGTGATCCGGGAGCCGCCGCTGTCCTCGATGTAGGTCTTGCTGTTGGACGTCCCGCCGCCAGCCCCGTTGGCATCAAGCATCGGGGCTGCCGTGTCGATGGTGACGCTCAGCCCGGCGGAGGCAGGACCAAGGCCGCCCGCATTCTCGACCCGGGCCGTGAACGTGTAGTTGCCGTCGGGCCGGACGGACGAGGTGACGGTCCAGTTCCCCGACGCATCCGCCGTGGCGCTGCCGACCTCCGTTCCATTGGCGTAGAGGCGGACGGTTGCCCCGGCCTCCGCGCCGGATCCGCTGAAGGTGGGCGTGTTGTCGTTGGTGTTGTCGTCCGTGCTTGAGCTCCCGCTGTCACTGCCTGACGCAAGGTCTGGGGCGGTGGGGGCCGAGGGTGCAGGTGGGACGGCATCGGCGATCGTGACGTTGTTGATGCTCAGCCAGGAGTTGCCGCCGCCGCTCTTGTAGATGCGGACCTCGTCCACGTTCCCGAAGAGAGTGTTCAGGGTAAGCGTGAAGTAACTGTCGTATTCAGTACCGTTCAGGGTGAAGGTCTGAATGCCCTTGCTGCCGCCGCCCTCGAACGCCTCGGCCGTGAAGCTCCCGCTGGTCCCTCCCCAATCGGCGAGCTGCAATGACGTCAGCTTGAAGTTGGAACCGTCCCTGGACTTGATGGCTAGGCCGAAACCCCCTGCATCGTTGTCGGCCTGCCACGTCACCGAGCTCGCGTAACCATCGAAGCCGCTCGTGACGTGGTCGACGTACTCGAGGGCACCGCCAGAGGTCAGTTGGTGTCCGGTGGCGGGATTGATCGCGTAGATGTCGATGGTCTTTCCGACGATATCCGTCGATCCGTTGTCCCCATCCGTGGCCACGCCGTCTGCGATGATGCCGCCTCCCGAGGGGCTGCCGAAGGTCAAGGTGGTCTGTCCGGTCATGTCGATGGTTCCTTCCGTATGGGGTGCGGCAGTGCCGCCTGGGACGTTGATCTGCGCGGAGTCAGGGACGCTTGTGGCGGCCGCGGAGGTGGAGCCTGCTCTCCGGGCGATGATCTGATCGAGGGGGCGTTGCTCAGCGTCTGGCCGGACCCGCACGCGACGGATTCGATCCTCTCTCAGGGAGTCCCCGGGCAGGCGGGTGGGAAAAGGCGATCTGGACGTGACTTTCCAAGCGGGGCCCCTCGTGCGTGGGATTGTTTGCCCATGCGGTAAGTCAGCAGGTTTCCGCCATGTGCCCCCGGTTTGTCAAGTGAGGATTGAGTCCTTGAAGTGCCTGTCCCGTCGCGGGGCAGGAGGGGAGGACCGCGTGTGATCGGGTCGCGCGGAGCGTCGCCTGCCCCAAGCTCTGGAAGTGCGGCGGAGGGGCGGGAATCGCATGAGGGGCGGGAATGCCCCGCCCCGGCCTCCCTGTGCCTGTCAGCGGCCCGGCACCGCGGAAGGTGCGTCCACGTCATAGAGACGGTCGTCGTCCCCTTCCAGGGCGGCCTCGAAGTTGATCCCGTTCTCCTTGGCATAGAGTTGGAGGGAGGCCAGCAACTGGGAAAGGTTCATGGCCGGGTCGTCGTCGAGGAAGATGCGTCCCCTGATCGCGTCGCGGTGGGCCGCGATGGCGACCTCCGCGGCGTTGACGCGGCTTTCCTGTGTTTGCTGGAGAAGGGAAGGCATCGAGATCTCCCGGAGTCCTCTGTCGATGGTCAGGACACTAGCCGCGGACGGAGCAACGGACAACGCCCCGGTCAGGGACCGGCCGGGGCGGGAGCCGGCTCGTGCACCTCGAAGCACTCGGCGGGCAGCGGCCTCCACGACGCGAGGCAGGCGGGCAGGTTCCACTGCCTGGTCTTGTCGAACTCGTCCGCCACGTTGTCCCCGATCCCGTCCTCGGGATCGACCATCAGGTACTCCAGGGGCACGCGCACCTTGAGGACCGTCTCCCCGCCCTTCTCCTGAGCGAACCAGAGTGCGTTCTCGGGCACGTTCGTGAGATACAGCAGGCGCGCCTGTCCCTGGTTGGCGCCGACGACGCTCAGGCCGGGTTTCCAGCCCCCCGACATCAGGGATGCGGCGGCGTCCTCGGTGGTGCCGTGATAGAGGATGATGGATGGATCAAGGTTCAAGGCGGCTCTCCTGTACGGGGGTGAGGACGAAAGCCGGGCCGTCCTCATTCCTCAAGTCGATGATGGCGAGATGAAGGCGGCCCGTTTCCTCGAGCATGGCCTTCGCATACCCGTCCACCGGGTAGTCCTCGGGGAGCTCGGCCACGGCCACGATGAGGCCCGAGTTGTGGTTCCTGCCGCCGTCCACGAAGAGTCCGACTGCGCCCTCCGGCGACTGGCCGTCCTCGAAGTGGATGGGCGCCACCTCGGTCCAGAGGCGGTCGTCCCTGTCCATCTCGACCCCGAAGTAGCTCCGGAAGAGCGGGTCGGGGAGCCTGCGGGCGGGAAAGCGCACGGCCTTGGCGAAGCCGGGGAACGGGGCCTTGAGCACGGTCTGCGTCTCGTAGACGGGGTCGGCCGAGGAGCCGGCTCCTTCGGCCCATTGGAGCGTCCTCATGAACTGGACGACCTCCAGGTCCCTCGGGTGGAGATTGCCCCAGCCCGGCCGCTCGCGGCTGGTGTTGTACCAGTTCTCGCTCCGGCAGAGGACGGGGACGAGAGTGCGCATGTGCTCCACCTCGAAGCGCGGGTGGCGTCGGTCGATGCTGAGCGTGCACGTCTCCGGGCCGCAGTCCCTCCGGTCCCCGTTGCTCTCGACCGCGATCCTGACCACGCGCCCGGTCGGGACGTGCCGCAGCCCGTAGGTGGTCTCTGTCTCGTTCCTCACTTGAGTCCTCCGAGGGGTGTCAGGACGACCCTACGGGGGAGGCTTGAATCCAACAATGCCCCCTCTTGAATCCTCTCGCCGGCCGATCCAAATCATTTCCTGCGGGGTCGCCTTCGGGGGCCTCGCGGGGGACGGATGCCGGTGCCCATGAGGGGCCGACGGTCTCCCACGAACGTCAACAGTCGCTTACTTGGAGGACTGCACACATGCGTCACTACGATCTGTCTTGCCTGCACCGCAACGCCGTCGGCTTCGACCGGATCTTCAAGCTGCTCGACGGTCTCGCGACCGATGCCGCGCAGGGCGGCTATCCCCCATACGACATCGAGAAGGCCGACGAGAACGCCTATCGCATCACGCTGGCGGTTGCGGGCTTCGGCAAGGAGGACATCACCATCGAGGCCCAGAACGGCACCCTCGTGGTGAAGGGCCAGCGGAAGGACGAGGACAGGAAGTCCACCTTCCTGCACCGCGGGATCGCCACCCGCGCCTTCGAGCGCCGCTTCCAGCTCGCCGAGTACGTGGAGGTCACCGGGGCGGACCTGGCCAACGGCCTGCTCTCCATCGACCTCGTACGCGAGATTCCCGAGGCGAAGAAGCCGCGCCGGATCGAGATCGGCACCGCTCCGAAGGCCCTCGAGGCCAAGGCGGCCTAGCGACGACGGGGTCCGGCGAGAGCCGGACCCTTTCCGTTCCTGCTAGGACGCGCTGCGGCCCCGCGTCATCCGGCGCAGCACCCGAGAGACCTCGTCGACGGCGTATGGCTTGTGCAGCAGCTCGAAACCGTGCCGTCCCTCCTCGGCCAGGACATGGCTGTAGCCTGATGTCAGCACAACCGGGAGTTCCGGGTAGCGCTTCCTGATCTCGCGCCCAAGCTCGATGCCGCCCATCCCCGGCATGACCACGTCCGAGAACACCACGTCGAAACGGTCGGCTCCCTTCTCGAGGAACCCGAGGGCCTCGCTCGCGTTCGCGGCCCATGTCGTGTGGTAGCCCAGGTCCTCCAGGAGTTGCGTCGAGAACCGCCCGACCTCGATGTTGTCCTCGACCAGCAGGACCCGGCACCCGTTCCCGTCATCGCAGGAACCCGGTTCCCCGATGCTGTTGTCCTCCTCACGGTCGGCCCCCTTGTCGGACCTCGGCAGGTACATCGTGAACGTCGTGCCCACCCCGACGTCGCTCTCGACGGCCACGTCGCCGCCGGACTGCTTGGCGAAGCCGTAGACCTGGCTCAGGCCCAGTCCCGTCCCCTTGCCGACCTCCTTCGTGGTGAAGAACGGCTCGAATATCTGCGCGAGCCGGTCGGCGGGGATGCCTGCTCCCGTGTCGCTGACGGAAACGGCAACGAACCTGCCCGGAGAACCTGCATGCGCCCTGATCGACGGCATGCCGGACACGGCGCGCACGTGCACGCTCAGGGTTCCCTCGCCGTCCATGGCGTCTCGCGCATTGACGGCCATGTTGACGAGCGCCGTCTCGAACTGCATGGCATCCGCCTCGACGTGGCAGTGCTTGCAGCCGATCTCCGTGACGATGCGGATGCGGGCGCCCGCGATGGTTTGCAGCATGTCGGTGATGGCCTCGATGCGTTCGGGAACGTCGAAGACCTGGGGCTTGAGCGCCTGCCTTCGGGAGAAGGCCAGCAATTGCCCTGTGAGCCTGGCCGCGCGGTCCACGGTGTCCGAGATCGCACCTATATAGCGCTTCCTGCGGTCATCCGGGAGGTTGGGCCGCCCGAGGAACTCGACCGACGAGCGGATGATGGTGAGCAGGTTGTTGAAGTCGTGTGCCACGCCGCCCGTGAGCTGCCCCACCGCCTCGAGCTTCTGCGACTGACGCAGCGCCTCCTCGGAACGGCGATGCTCGGTCACGTCACGGCCGATCCCATAGAATACACCGTCCCCCGGCACGCCCGTCCAGGAGATGGTCCGGTAGCTTCCGTCTGCATGCCGGGCGCGCCCCTCGAAATCGACGAGGCGTTCGCCCTGGGCCAGCTTCTCGATCGCCTTGACAAGCCTCGGGCGATCATCCGGATGGGTTATCTCGATCAACGGCGTGTTGAGCAGCGTCTCCTCGTCATAGCCCAGAACCCTTGTCCAGGAGGGGTTGATCGCCCGTCGCCTGCCGTCATACCCGAACACGCCCATGAGCTCGTTGGAGTTCTGCCAGATCCGGTCGCGCTCCTCCGTCCGCTGCGCGATCTCCCGCTCGAGCTCCTCGCGGGAGCGGGCCAGAACCTCTCGAGCCTCGACGATCTCCTGGACATCCGTGCAGGTGCCGAACCAGCGCGTGATGCGTCCCTTCTCGTCCCGTACGGCCTGGGCGCGTCCCAGCACCCAGCGGTAATAACCGGAGCGGTGGCGCAGCCGATATTCGATGTGGTACGGCTCGCCCGTGGCAAGACAGTGCCGCCACGTCTCCCATGCGCGCTCCTGATCGTCCGGATGGAAGATGTCCGCCCATCCGGCCCCGTCGGTCGATCCCGGCGGCACGCCCGTGTAGTCGTACCAACGCTGGTTGAAGAAGTCGTGGTGGCCGTCCGGCCGCGTCGCCCAGACCATCTGGTCGATGGAGTTGGCGATGGCCTGGAACCGGGCCTCGCTCTCGCGCAGCGCAGCGTCGGCTTCCTTCCGCGCGGTTATGTCGAGCACGAACTCGACCACCTCGTCGCCGACCTTGCGAGGCGCGAACAGGCCCCACCAGCGGGAGCCGTCCTTGCGGAAGTACTGCTTCTCGTACGGAGTGGCCTCGCCCAGAGTGGTCACCTGCTCCACGGCGCGCCAGGACTCCGGGTAAAACTCCTCGGGCGTAAGCTCCTGCCAGGTCTTGCCGAGCGCCTCCTCGTGGCTGAAGCCGGTCATGCGCAGGAAGGCCTCGTTCACTTCCGTCAGCGCGAAGCCCTCGCCCCAGAACAGCACCCCGACCGTCTTGATGGCGAAGGCTTCCCTGAGACGCTCCTCGCTGCGACGAAGGGCCTCCTCGGCCCGCTTGCGCTCTGTCAGGTCGAGGATGGAGCCGACCATCCTGACGGCCTGTCCCTGCCCGTCGCGGATCAGGAACCCGCGGTCCTCGACATAGGCATCGGAGCCGTCAGCACACAGGAGGCGGTAATCCGCACGCCAGTGCTCCCGACCGGACGCGATGGCCTCCTCGATGCTTGCGACCACCCTTTCCCGGTCATCGGGGTGGACGTGGTCCTTCCACCAGGAACTGTCCGTCTCGAGCTGCGCATGGCCGAAGTGCGTCGTGAGGGACTCGTTCCACACGACGCGGTCAGCGGCGAAGTCCCAGTCCCAGATGGTGTCGTTGCTTGCCTTGGCGGCCAGTCTGTGGCGTTCCTCGGTCTCCCGCAGTGCCGCCTCGTCGCGGCTCCGTTCCAGCGCGACTCCGAGCACGTTCGCGAAGCCCTGCATGAACACGACGTCCGCCTTGGCAAAGCGATCCTCGGACGGGCTGTCCGCCTCCAGCACCCCGAAGCGGTCTGTCGACGTGGTGATCGGGACGTTGATGGCCCGCCTGATCCCATGCTCCACAAGGTCCCTGGGCGTGCGGAAGCGACCTTCCTGCGTCAGGTGGCTCGATATGACCGGTTCATTGGAGTGGAATGCATACCCGGTCGGGCTTTCCAGATCGGCACCGATCTTGGACCCGATCACGCCGGGCTTCCAGCCGACCCCTGCCCGTACGATGAACCGGTCCTCGTCGGGCAGGAACTCCATGGCCTTGCAGAAGCGGGTATGCAGCCCTTCGGCGCATAGCCGTGTCGCCTCCTCAAGCAGGAGGCCGAAGTCATGTGTCCTGAGCGCAAAGCTGCCGAACTCGGTCAGCAGCTCCTGCTGGTGCAGGCGGTAGGCCGTTTCGTCGGTCGAGGTTCCCTGCTGCTCCGGAAGCTGCCGTGAGGCACCCGGTTGCTTATGGTTCATACATGTCGTCCCGTTACACTCGCCGAGGGTGTAACGCGCAAGGCCGCTGCGGGTCCCGCAGGCGACCATGCAAATGGGACGGGCAACCTCGCAATGGAGTCCGGGCCTGATGATCGGATCCTGCCAAGCCTCAGGCTGTCGGACCCGTCGGTTGCGCCCGCATGGAAATCGCCTGCTCCTCGGTGAGCCAGCTACCCTGCCAGCTATACCTCCCCGTCCCGTCGGGGTTCTCGACGGCGTAGCCATGTTCAGGGTGCCGGGACAGCTTGGCCAGCCCGTCGTCCGTGGTCATGTAGTGCAGGCGGACGCCGCCCTTCTCCGTGACGGTCGTGCCCTCGGCCGTGATCGCCATGGGCGCGGGCCGCCACTCGTTCTCCGGAACCTCGAGCAGCCGCTCGACGGCTTCGTAGACTTGGGGGTTCGCCGGAAGCGCCATGTGCAGTCCCCTGACCTCGATGCTCTGCTGGCGGGCGTCGGGGCAGAAATCGATCTGGCAGCTCCTCCAGTTCACGATGCCGTCCGTCTTGGAGAAAACGGAGGTGTACGGCACCGGGATGCGCTCGGTAAGCACCCTGAGGCGCAGCCTCTCCTCCTCGTCGAATGTCTCGTGGAACGGAATGCCGAATGCCTTCTCGAACAGCCAGACGGGGGTGGTGTCCTCGATGCCCTTGTAGGGTGTCCCCAGGGTAATGACCTGCCGGACGATCTCCGGCTCCTCCAGGGCCATCGCCCTCGCGTAGAGGCCGCCCAGGCTCCAGCCGATGACGGATACCTTGCGTCCCTCGTTCTCGCGGGAGATTTCCCTTAGCCTGCCCACGAGACGCTGCTCCGTCTCGAGGGTGAAAGCCTTGTTCAGCCCAAGTCCCCAGCCGTACGGCTTGTAGCCGGAGTTCTCGATGACACGGTGGAGAGGGTCCATCTGGAAGTCGGTCGCACCCAGGCCGGGGATCACGAGGATAGGGTGCCCGTCACCACGGATGCCGCCGTCCCGGTGCTGGTAGGATGCGAAGGCGCCCTGAACCGCCTCGCTGAAGGCGCCCAGTTCACCGAGAGCCCTGCTCCATGCCGGAGCCTGTGTTTCGAAGTTGTCGCTGGACATGTGGCCCGTTCCCTTGCGTCCAAGAAGGGTGAGGGCCGTCCCCCGCAAGCATCAAGGACCGCTGGGCTTTCCCAATGCGATGCCCGGGGGCACTCTCCCTCTGGAACGGAAGCCGACTGGCTGTTAGGAGGGACAGGATGCAGACCGGAAACCCGAGCCACTGGACGCAATCTCCCTGCAACGCCCGGGCGTCGGAGATGACGGACGGTGAAGGTGGCCGCTGGATCGCCCTGCCCCTGAGCGACACGGGCTTTCTTGCCCTCGTCCGCCTCGATCCCGGCCAGGAACTGGCCATCGAGCCGTCCCTCGGCGCGCTCATGGACCAGAGGGAGATCGGCTTCGCCATGTGCCGGAACGGTGCCGAGGCCAAGGTTTTGGGGACGCTCCTCGCCCATGACAACGGCGACATCCGTGAAGCGGAGTCCCTGCTCGTGAAGATCGGCTTCGAGGAAATCGGCCAGCACTACGGGCGCAGGTGGGAACTCAAGACCCTCGATGCCTTCGCGACCCTGTTCACCAGGTCCGACCACGACGAGCGCGACGTCACCCTCAATACCGTGGCGCACGACGAGCAGGAGATCAGGAGTCCGCTCGGGATCTTCCATGGCGAGGTCAGCAGCCCCGTGGGCCGCCACGGAACCGCGTTCCACGCGGCTGCGGCCTTCGTCGCCTTGCTGAAGAGGTCGAACCACCTCCTGACGCCGCTTTCCGAGTCCGACTGGCACGCCTTCTCCGAGGGGCGGACGATCGAGAGGCTCCCGTTGACCCGGATCAACCCTGCCATGGCCAAGCGTTTCGTGATTTCATGCCTCCTTGACCGGTCCCAGCACGACGGCCCCGCTTACTGGAACGTCGTCGACACCGCCCGGGCTCTCGGGAGAAGCGGTCCGCTGGAACTCCTGAATGGAGAGGTGCTCGCTGCCGTCGAGGGGTTCCTGGGTCCCGACGGGGACGCAGCCCCTGACCTGGCCGACGTCATCAACGGCGACCGCAGCCTCCAGCATCTCATGCTGGCCGCCGCCAGGGGCAACGAGGACGCGCTTCTCCTTGGAGGAGGAGCAAGCGTTGCAGCCGCACGGCTGAACTAGGGCCTCATGCCCGAGGGCGGCTCGTCCTCAGGCTCGTCCTTGGTCACCGTCACGTAGGTTTTCACGATCTGGACGTTGTCGGGCTTCTTGCCCCAACGCCGCTTCCCGATGGGCTGGTACGGTGCCGAGACGCCCTTGACCTTCTCGGCCTTGACCGCGCTCGGGTCCGGCAACGGCTCGCCGAGCAGTTCCTCGTACATCGCCCTGCTCTTGCGGAGCGCGTTCTCGGCATCGGCCGCCGAGTCCTTGAAGAAGGCGAGCGCCTTGTCCAGATCGGTTTCCATTTGATCCCCGCCACCCGTACGTTCCGGATGCCCATATCCTGGATCGTACGCACGTTAAACCGAAATGCCGGCCGGGTCCGCGCCGGACCCTCTTTGACCATGCGGATGCCGGGGCGATACTCGCCGCAAGAACAGGAAGGTACCCGTGATGCCGGAAGCCAAGGACCGTTGGACACAAATCTCGAAGGACGGGAAGTCCTGGGAGATGACTGCCGAGGACGGCTACCGATGGCTCATCCGCCCGTCCGAGACGACCACCAACCAGTTCGCCCTCTTCAGGCTCGCACCCGGCAAGACCGTGCCCAGGCGCTCGTCCATCGCCATCCTGAGCGTCGAGGAGGATTACGGCTACGGTGTCTTCAGGTCCCCTGCGGAGGCGAAGGTGATGGCGTCGCTGCTTTCCCGGCCATCCGATGGCACCGAGGCCGCAGCCTCGACCCTGGACTCGCTGGGCTGGAAGGAGAACAAGCCGTCCGGCAAGCGCCGCTGGTGGGAGATCGGCCTCCCCGAGGGACTCGCCAGCCTGTTCCTCGGCTCCGACGAGGACCCGCGCGACGTCCTGCTTCAGTTCCGTTTTGCAGGCGAGGGAATGATCCGCACCGGGTTCCTCATCTCCCACAACAGGCGAGGCAACGTCGTCGAGGGTCCCGAAGGGGCGTCCCTTCATGCCGGGGCCGAGTTCATCTCACTTCTGGTTGCCTCGAACCACCTTCTCGAGCCTCTGAGGGAGGAGGACTGGATCTCCTACTCCGAAGGGCGTGGGATCGAGCCGCTTCCCGTGACCGAGTTCACCTCTCCCGTCGCCAGGCGTTTAGCCATGACCTACCTCGCCGCGAAGCACGGGACCGACATGGAGACGATGAAGGCCATCCTCAGGGATGCCCATGACATCCAGGGCGACGGACCGATGGAGGGGTTCGATGCGGAGGTCGGGGCCATCATCGGAGCACTCGTCGGTGCCGACAAGCCGGAGGCCGCAGAGATCACGGAAGCGATGAACCGCGACCCATGGATCCAGTACGTGGTCGTCGCGGCCGCGAAAGGTGCGGACGAGGCCCGGCGGCTCGTGGAAGCGGTCCGCACCCCCACCATCGGGATGTGAAAGGAAGAGGGATGTTCGACAGCGGGACGATCAGGAAGACGGCAGGCAGGCTCCACCGCCTGGTCGACGAGGAGAACTGCGACGAGTTCCACGAGGTCACGGACGCGCTGAACTACCTCGGCCGTGCCCTCGATGCCTGGGATACCTACAGCAACAAGATCGAGCTTTGCCTGCCAGTGCTGCGCGGCGCCGACAGCGTGATCAGCCGCGTGCGGGAGGAGTTCGGGGAGGTGCCCAGCCGCCTGTCCTACGTTATCCCCGAGATGCTCGAACTGATCGACCAGGCGGAGGGACTCGGGTTCAAGGTGAGGCACGATCCCGGCGCGGTGATGAGGTCGCGGTTCTAGGCGTTCCGCCCGGGAGGGACTTCCCCTCCCCCGAATTGCGCCTATGCTTGCTCCCAAAGGGAGCATACGCGATGGCCGTCAACATACAGGAAATGATCGAGCGATTCTCGGACGACGACAAGGTGCTGTTCGAGCTCGGCGACGACGAGCGCAAGGTGCTCCGGACCGCCCTGAAGGTGCTGGAGCAGGCCATGGGCAAGGGGCCGTTCATCTGCGGCACGGGCGGCGCGAAGGACGAGATGGGACTCCCGGAGGTGCTGCTCGTGTGCCCGGTCATGGGACTCGACGGCTTCGCGTCCTACCGGAAGGACGGGGACTACACGGCGCCGGGATGGTGAGCGTCCTCTCGAATATATTGTTGACAAGAACTCATTCCTTCAGCATACATGGCGGGCAACAAGGAATCCCGCCATGGCGAAGAAGAACCTGTCCCGCGTCCACGAAGTCGTCCTCAAGGTCACCTTCGACCGCCCGTGCAGCGCGGCGCATGCGCTCGCCCAGGTGAAGGACAACATCCACGGCGAGTTCTACCCGACCCAGTTCGAGGACAAGGACCCCGGCCTGTTCGTCGTCAAGGGCGCGAAGAGCCTGAAGACGGCGATCAAGGCCGCCGCCTCGAAGGCCTGATACGATGGCCGCACGGAAGAGCGGGGAGCGGTCCGGCTCCCTCGGCAAGGGCACCCACAGCTACGGGCAGGAGTCCGTTGCCTCCGAGGGCAAGTACAGCCTCGTCCGCATGATGGACGGACGCTGGTACGTCTTCGATGCCGACGGCAGGGACACGGGTCAGGACTTCAGGACGCTTCGCGAGGCCCGCTCCTGGGCACGGGAGAACCCATAACATCCGGTCGCACTGGGGAATGCCAGTGCCCTGTTGGTTCAGTCACAATCGGAGGATCGATGTCGCAGTTCCATTCCAAGCCCGGCCCCAATCACGTCACGACGGGACGAGCGCAGCTCTTCGAGATCATGAAGGAGGAGCCCTTCTACTCCCGCGGGAAATGGGGGACCAGGGAGAGCCGCTTCGGGATCGTCCTCGGACCCGTCGAGCGGGCTGAGAAGGCGATCGAGTACTATGCCAAGAGCGAGGCCGTGAAGGCGTCTGCCGTCAAGCTGATCTCGCGAATCCAGGGCGGGCATCGGCAGTGGCAGTTCAAGCACCCGATCGAGGAGAACAACTGGACGCGCTTCTACCTGCGCGAGTCGTGGGAGCTGGCCGTGCCCGGCGAGAGGGCTTTCGAGGCCACGAACACACCCGGCGAGGTCGACGTAGGAGCAATGGACATCGTGGTCCAGGGCTGATCCGAAGGCGGGAAGCCTCGCACGACGAAACTCGGGTGCCGATTGCCCGTGAGCACGCGTCCCTCCCCCTTTGGGTCATCGGGCATCGATTGACGGATTCCGCGAACACCTGCAAAAAGCGTGGGGGGTGTTCGCCAGGAGGGGCGATCCGATGTCCGTCTACGGTCCTCTCACCTTTGAGAGGCTTCAGGTCCCGCAGTTCGTCCACGAGGGTCTCCGGCTCGCCGAGAAGCGCCTGATCGATGACGACCGCAAGCGCCGGCTGAGGAAGCTCTGGTCAATGATGCCGAAGGCGAGGAGCCTCAAGCCGATCAGGGAAGCGACAGGCTTCACCATGAGCGAGCTCCGTCAGGCCATCCACGACGGCGACGGCCGTCCCAGGAAGCTTCCGGTCACGCAGCTCGAGGTGTCGATGTTCCGCGGGAGCAAGCCCATCCGCCTCGACGACGAGGGCACCATCCACCAAGGGCACAGGTTATACCGTCGCCTTATCGGTTTCGGCTTCAGGCACGACGAGATCGTTTCGACCTTCGCAGAGGCGTCATGGGAGGTCGAAAGGGTGCCTTCCGACCTTTGACGGGTTCCTCAAAAATCCCTGCGGAAGCTGGACCATGCTGGCTCCGCCGTGCCCTGCGCACCGGAAGGCACGTTGTCCGCTACCAAGGTATCGGTCGAGCCTGACACGAACTCGCGCCACTGGATTTCGGTGCCGTGGAATGCGTTGCGGTCCACGTCCCCGACGATGCCGGGAACGCGCCCGGTCGTGGTGAACTGCCAGAAGGCCCACTGGCGTCCGCTGTAGCGCACGTGCGGTTCGGCGGCGGTGCTGCGGATCCAGTAGGGGTGGTCGTTGAACTCGCCCTCGAGGACGTCCTTGTGGAAGGTGATGTCGGTGTAGATGATCGGCCGCTTGCCCGTATGGGCCTCCATCTCGCGCAGCATGACCTTGATCATGGCCAATGCCTTGTCCCGCGGAATCTTCTTGCCGCACGAACGGGACGCGCCGTTCCACTCGGCGTCGAGGACCGGAGGGAGCGCGTCAGGGTCCGCCGGGACGTTAGCCCTGAACCATGCCGCCTGCTCCTCGGCGGGACGGCACCAGTACACGAAGTGATAGGCTCCGCGCAGGACTCCGGCGTTGCGGGCGCCTTCCCAGTTCTCGCGGAAGTTCGGATCGGTGTGGTCGCCTCCCTCGGTGGCCTTGATGAAGGCGAAGCGGGCGCCCCCTGACCGCAGCGCGGTCCAGTCCACCTTGCCCTGCCACCTCGAGATGTCGACGCCGTGAACGGGCATGCCATGCGCCCTTGCGACGGCTGCATGAGGTTTGGCATCGCCGAGGCCCGACGTCTGCCCGACGGCCGAGCAGGAGGCCAGCGCCAGTCCCAGCGGCACGAGGGCACCAAGTGCGATCCCGGTTCTCAGTCCTGCAAGCCTTCCAATCATCTGATCGCCCCCGGGCCGGGTTGAGTCCCGGCGTCCATGTTTCCTGGAGAATTCGATGCCGTAAACGGCACGTGAGGGGGATAGGAATACATAAAGGCAAATCTAAGGTAGCTCAGCAGTATGCGTGGATTCAGTTCAGGATTCACAACCCACAGATCCTCCCCTGGCGGATTCGTGAGGCCGACCTGATTCAAGGGGTTCCCGGTCCGGGAAGCGTAGCTTCTTCCTCATCAGGGACGGCATCGGCCTTCTTCACGGTGGCCATGAGCGCGTTCCAACGCGCGTCGTAGTCCTTGTACTCCGGCAGCACGGCGAACTTGCGGTCCGATCCGCCGCGGTACCCTTGGGTGAAGAAGAAATCGATGAGGCCACGCTTCTCGAGCGAGTTGGCGACGAGGGACTGGTCGCCGCCGATGAAGACGCCCTTGTGGGCGGACGCGGTGATCTCGTCGAAGAGGGCCTGCTGCTTTGCCGTGAGCGGTCTGGTCATCTCATGGAACCTTCGTTTCTGGATGTCAGAACGGCTTCGGGGCGGAGGCCTCGGGTTCTGCGTCCGGGGAGGCCTCGCCCTCCTGCCGCTCCCTGATCTCCCGCGCATCGCGCTCCGCTGCCCTGCGCCATTCGTCGACCTGGTGGATTTCCGCCCCGGCCATTGCGCATTCCACGAGGGCAGCCTTGAGCTTGCGGAGGGCCTTCACCTTCGTGACGTGCGACAGCGCGAATGCCTCCAGGTCCTTCAGCTTTCCCATCTCCTTCCTGGAGATGTCGGGGTAAATGCGGATGCTCTCACGGACCTCCTTGAGGAGCTTCTCGGCGTTCACGGGCTGGCGCATGCCGAACGCGTACATCGCGGTCTTCTCGCCGTCATGCCAGTCAGTGGCCGTGTTGAGGAGCTGCCACGGGACACGGGACCATTCGTAGTTCGTGATCATCATGTCCATGGAAGGTCTCCTCTTGCCGGATCAGGGCTTCGGGCCAGAGACGTCGGAGTCCAGATCGTCGGTCAGTTCGATGACCTCGAACTTGTCGCCGCGGCAGAGGTTGATCTCTGTCAGGCCTAGCCTGCCGGGGCCGATACCGTGCTTGCGGGCGCTTTCCTCGGTGACGAAGAGGCCGGCGATGTAGCGGTTCGGAGAGCCGTGCATCAGGCCCGGGAACGGGTGCGTGATCTCGCCCTCTACCCCGACGAGGTCCTGCTCGTCCGGATCGGCGATATGGGTGACGCGCACCATCGTCCTGACTTCGAGTTCGGTTTTCCCTGCCTTCATTTTCCGTATCCTCCCGAATGCCTTGTCCAAGACTTGTGACCCCGCTTGCATCGGACAAGCTCCGCCCTTGTCTCAGGTGCGGCCTGACCGGACCATGTTCCAGAGCAGGAGCCGAAGGAACAATGGCGGCGGCATCACATCCAATGCGCAAACTCAAGCCTTACCCATGGCTTGCGAGCCTCGGAGCGGCATCCATGCTCTCGCTCATAGCCGTAGCGTCGCTCGGGTTCAGACTTGGGACTGACCCTCCTCCGCCTGAGTCACTTCGGTACGTCGAAGGTCGCGTTGAGAGGTGCTCCCCTGAGAAGGAGAAGGGACGAAACCCGCCTCCGAAGCGTGTGCAGGTCCGCCTGAAGGACATTCCCGCCGCCTTCGTCAATACGCCCGACCTCCTGCCGCCGATCCTCGCCGCCTGCGAGAGGATCAATGCGTCCCCCGATGGATTGGTGAGGATCGTCTACAACCCCGCCGTCCAGGCCTCCTGGGCCAGCCACGAAAGTGGTTCCGTACGCCAGCCCGAGCATTTTCGCTTCATCTGGGAGATATCGGTCGACGGGGGCGTGGTGCACGGCGCGGACTACGAGACCCTCTCGACCGCACAGTACCGAGCCAACAGGGCAGCCGAACACAGGGTAGCGGTCAGCGTGCCTCTTATGGCTCTGTTCATCTTCCTGCTTCCGATCGCATGCGCTTTGGCTGACGGCGGTCTCTACGTGAAGCCCGAGGAGGACGAGGCCCAACGTTTCGCACGGGAGCTCGCACATGGAGGGAGAAGCAAGAAGTTTTGGTAACTAATCCGGTGTTAGGTGTCCTCGACCGATGAGCGGAGGCGTGATGCAGCACACCATAAAAACGATGCTCGTCGTCGGCATGGGGTTCATGCTGCCCATCCAGGAATCCAGGGCCGACGGCATCTCCCTCGCCGGCTCGCTATGGCGGTGCACCCAGGCGGCAGACAAGTCGCAACTCATTATCGCGTTCTATCCCGGCGGTGGCGTTGGAGGCGGTGAGATTCGGGACGGGAAGGTTTTCCCCTACATCTTCGATGCCACCAACATCAAGGAGGGAGAATGGCCCGGCCGCTGGGAAGCGAAGGGCAAGGAGTTCCGCTGGAGTTTCCCCGATCAGAACATGGAGCTAACCGGAACGGTCAGCGCCTTGGGCCAGCCTCGAGCAAGACTGTCCGGCAAGCTGGCCAGTTCCAACCCGGACGTAGCCGTCACCTGCACGGCCATCACGAGGCTCCCTGCTTTCGGGGACGGCTACGTCATCCCGAGAAACAGCCGCTTCATCGATCCCGACGGAGACGAGGCCGAGCTGAAGGTGCCGGCCGGGATCTCTCTCCAGGAACCGGGCAGCCGGAGGTGATGCCGATCACCGCGCGAAGACGGGATTCGTGAAGTCGCTGACGCGCGCGGACGTGTAGACGTCCCTCAGGGCGGCGTGCAGTCTCTCGAACGAATTGGCGGCCGGATCGGCCCGATGGAGTTCGAGGGCAAGCCGGATCGCCTCCCCGTACGCGAGGTTGCCCTTCTTGCAGGACTTCAGCAGGGCCTTGATCCCCTTGTCCGCAGACGCGGACAAGTCCGCCGTCGCCTTGAGGTCACAACCGACCGTCGCGTGGACGGTGAGCGCCTTCGCCGGGATGTCGCCGAGGTAGATGACCTGCCCGGTGAGGTCCAGGGACAGGCGCCACGGGACCTCGTCGAAGCGGTCCTCCGAGCATCCGTGCCGCTCCAGCTCGTCCCAGTGGCTGCCGATCTCCCAGTCGTCGGCCCTGAGCAGGGAGAGGTCGAGGTGCTTGGTCGAAACCTTCAGGATCACGAACTCGACGTCGTCCTCATTCGCGCCTGTCTCCCCGGTGTACCGTGTGTAGTCCCCAGAAGCGTCCTCGAGGCCCAGATAGACCCCGGCCTCGTATTCGCTGTCCCATCGCTTCATCGACGCCAGCAGCCCGCTCTCCCTGATGGAGGCGAGGTTGCGCAGCGGGGTCGCGTGATACAGGAACTCGGGAAGCATCTCGCCCACTCCGAAATTGGGACCGAATTCATCTTCGGATGATGGTCATACTCATTCCTGCGTCCCGCAAACGGGGTTCGCTTGGCACCTGCTCCGCCGCAGGCAACCATAGGTGAGAGGCATTCCGACGGAGGTTGGCGTCATGCCTGACGGACAGGAGACATCGGCATCCAGCGAGCACACGCCGACCACGTTCTCGACACTTCAAATCGTTGCGGCATTCGCAGCCTACGTTTTCCTGATGCTTGTCTTCGTCGCTGCCTGGGAGAGCGCAGGTGCCGAACCCCCGCCGCGCGAAAGTCTCCGGTACGCCCAAGGCGAAGTGGTGAGGTGCGGCGGCGAGCGGAAGGCAAGGGACCGCCGGCCCGAACGGCCTGAGAGGATCCAGTTGCGGTTCCGCGGCGACGGAATCGGGTACGTGAGCACGCCCGGCACGACGACACGGATCCTTGAGGCGTGTGCGTGGGTCAACTCCAACCGCGATCATGACGTTCGCGTCGCCTTCAGCCCCGGCTCATCGGGCTCACCGCCCACCTACGAGGACTGGACGGACCACATCGAAGACCGCGAGGCATTCTGGCGGCAGCACCCTGAGCGTCCGGTGGCTTTCCCATACATCTGGGAGATAACCATAGACGGGACGCCGCTGCCGATGGCCAGCTACGAAGTCCTTTCGAATCTCCAGGCCGACCATACCGCACGAAGCCGCTGGAGGGCGGTGATTGCCGTCCTCGTCCTTGCGTCGGGCACCCTCCTGTGGCTCCTCTTCAGTCGGCGGTTGGACTTCTTGTTGCCGATGCTGAAGAGGTGGCGGGCCAGAGTCATGGGCTCCTGAGCGTCCGCCGCAGGCGTGCGGATCACGGACCATAGTATCCCTCCCTCTCGTCCCGGCGCCCGACCTTGTATGCAGCGGCCGCTAGCAGGCCGATATTAACGATAGCCCTGTGCGGAAGCCTCATGGCCCGTAGCTCCTCGACGAGGCTCCATGCCCAAGCCACGTCCCCCTTACGCTCGTCGTCCTCGTTCAACAGGCAGGCCATTTCGTCCATGGCCCACTCCCATGCCTCCTCCTTCCTGCGTGACATGGATTTCCCTACGGCGTTCGTCATGACGGCACCTCCTACCTATCTAGTTGGGTGAGAGAAGCCTTCGGTCCCGCGGATGCCGAAAAAATTCCGCAGTCGCCGTCTAGGACGACCTGATACCTCGCAAGCTCTAAGGAGATGCCATGCCCGACCTTCTGCCGTGCAGCCTCGAACGGGGCGTCATTGCCGACCTGGCCGACCCGCTCGGCAAGGGACGCATCCGGGTGAACCTCCCCTTCCTCGGGGATGCGATCTCGGTCTGGGCGGAGACGATCCGCCCGCTGACGGAGCCGACGCCCCTTTTGACCGCGGCGGTCGGCGATGAGGTGCTGGTAGCCTTCATGCACGGGGACGTCGCCCAACCGTATGTCCTCGGCATCGTGGGGATGCCGGCCGTGCCTGCCGCTGTCGAGGTCGAGCAGCTACTCGAGACCACCGGGAC
>Ga0216295_1000003_pt1 | contig 69417 bp, 105 predicted proteins | sample 21hB_Boncat_minu_FD_161281 | JGI IMG/M metagenome (GOLD analysis project Ga0216295, IMG submission 161281) | Terrestrial sediment cell enrichment communities for BONCAT metagenomics from Utah, United States - 21hB_Boncat_minus | ecosystem: Environmental > Terrestrial > Deep subsurface > Rock...
GTGCAAGGCGCAGGGCAATCGTCTCGGCACGGCGGAGGGCATCCTCTTCCGTCTTCATCCCGGTGACCCGGATGTCCTTCTCCCCCTGGCGGTAGATCTCGCAGTCCCACCCGGCATCGCCCTGCTCCGGGGTTCCGACGGTGTACGGGGCCGTGTTCGGGCCGTTGGTGCCAATGGCAAGCATGATCTGTTCCATTCCCTTACTTGAAGGCTTCAGGCGGGGCGACGTTCAAGGCGTTGGCGATCGCCTGCGCGCGCCACTCCGCCTCCTCCCGGGTATTGATGTTGCAGACCGAGCAGTAGATCCGCTGGCCGAGGAAGACGTCGCAGGACCAGAAGCTTCCGCTGGTCGTCGGGCTCCCGGCGGCGAACTTGACCGCGTCAGGCCCGAGGTACGAGTTGATCCTGTCGACGATTGATGCGCCGTCGTTCGTCATGCCGTGAATCCTTGATCTATCCACCAAGGCAATCACCACGGCTCGTCATGTTTGTCAACAATTGCCGGGCGCTCCCACCAGGCTAGGGCGCGGGCGAGGCATCCACGGCCGGGGCGGTCCCGGTGCCGGCCAGAAACGTGTGTCCGACCCAGTTGGGCAGGTCGTCGGGAATGGGTTCGAAGCGCGGGGACCAAGTGTCGTAGTCGGGCAGCGGCGCGATCTCGACCCTCGTGCCAATCACCTTCAGGGGCGTGCCGTCCTCAAGCTGGATCACGGAGAGGCCGTGCCGCTGCACTCCGGCCACGTGGTTCCAGTCGACGGCGTAGGGATCGACGAGGGCCGTCATGACGAGGCGGACCGGGCAGTTGCCGGGATAGAGATACGGGGACAGTTCGCTGGCGTACCAGCCCCAGTAGCTTCCGATCCCCTGCCCCGGCCGGGCCTCGTGGATCCAGTCGGGCGTCACGCGCATGTCCCGATAGACCACGAGCTGGCCGTCGACGAAGCGCATGCCGTCGAGATGCCGACCGAACATCTCTCTGAGATTGGAGTCGACCTGCCGGAGTATGCCGTCCCTCAGCTCGGGTGTGATGGACTCTGCCTGCACGGGACGACCTCCGCTGCCTACTCGACCACCCTGGCCTTGACGTAGTCGGTCGGCTTCGGCTCGATCGGCGGCCCGTAGAAGCCGTGGAGCGCCCTGTACATCACCGTCGACTGGTCCGACCTGAACTCCCTGTCCAGGATGTCGACGATCCTCTCCCGGTGGAACCAGAGGAACAAGCGCGTAAGGAAGCCGGTCCCCTCGGCGATCCGGGCGAAGGCCATGAGGGCCGAGTTCTCGGAGAGCTTGGGGTCGATCTCCCGCAGGTCGCGTTCGATCATCGGCTCGCCGCTACTCGCCAATTTCGTCGCCCTGGACGGTCTCGGTGCCGACATAGACGACGCCGTAGATGGCCATGGCGGTCAAGTCGGCAGAGCCGGGTTCGCCCATGAGGGCGCCCACCATGTGGTCCCCCAGGAAGCCAGTCTCGCCGCTCACGCCGCTGAGGACATCGGACAGCTTGGTGTCGTCGACCTCGAAAATGACCCGCTTCTTCATGTCCTCGTTCCTTTCAGTTGCCTCGGATGGGCGCTCGTCATGGGGCGGCTCTGTCAGCGGAACCGCCCGTTCGCCACGTCCTCAGGCGTGAGAACCTCGAACGGGAGGTTCAGGATGTGGCGCTTCTGGTCGAGCTTGTGGCAATCCCAGTGCACGCCATGCAGCCCATATCGGTTGGGATGGGCATCAATGGTGAAGTGACCGTTTTTCTGGAAGGTCTCGGGCATGGACCTCGCCAGCTCCCGTCCCTGCTCCTCGGACCTCACCCAGCCGATCGTGAAGAAGCTGGAGGCCTCGAATGTCGCCATTGCTGTCATGTCTTCTCCTTCACCATCCTACGAGCCTCTTCGAGATCCGGTTGCCAGTAAATGAAATCGTCCGGGTCATCGCTCTCTTCGTCCGGCACCCAGCACCAGATCCCTCCCGCCTCATTGAGGACCAGGTGAGGACCGCTGTGCCCCTCCGGCCGGATGCAGTCCACGTGGCCCTCCGTTGACCCCGTAACGGGGAAGCCGCTGACGCAAATCCCGCACTTGAACATTGTTGGCCCGTCCTCAGGGACCGACATACCGACGGGTGCCGTCCTCAGCTACGATCTCCATCGGGTGTTCCTGGCTGATCTCGAGGTCCGGAAAGGGAACTCCCTCCTGGGCACCGAGCAGTTGACCTGCCGGATGTAGGGGCTGTTCACGCCATGGGCGGTCAGGCTCTCGAAGATCGCAATGTCCTCGGCCTCATCCTCGCTTCGGTAGCACCACCCGAGGATGGACCCGATCACGGGTTCTGCCGCACTGTTCGTGACAGGCTCGAAGAAGCCCCTGTCAGGAGAGAAGGTCAGCAGCATGGGTTCGTTCGGATGCTTTTCGCCCAGGACGTAGAGTGGCTTGAAGGCAGCGGGGTTTCTCATCCTGTTCTCCTCTGACCGAATGGGTCATCCTGGTTCATCTGGCGAAAGTGCGGACCGCCGGGGCAGCGTATCAGAACGAATTGAGCTTCGACGGTGAAATCGATCCGTCGTTGGCCGTCAGGATCATGCGCAGCAGCAGGTTGGCCATGTTTTCGAGCTCGGCCTTCTGGTGCAGGGTCGAGCCGGGAAGTCCCTCCTGCCTGACGTTGTGGCCGTCCTGCATCTGTGAGTACGGACCCTCGGGAAGCTCCCGGATGACGTCACGGAGAAGGTCCGCGGCCCGGCAGGCGATGAAGCGTCGCCCGCGGAAGGTCTTGAGCATCCGGTTCTGCTCCTCGAGTGACATGTCCATCCGTTTTTCTCCCGTGTTCCGTCCGTCTTGGTGAAGTTCCTGATGGAGCCTTACGGCAGGAAGGCCGAGACGGGACCCTCATCTCGGGTCTGCTCAAGCTCCGCCGGAGGCTTGCACTCCCCCGCGATCTCGAACTCGTCAAGGCCGTAGCCGTACTGTGAGCCGAGGACACGGATGCGCTGTCCGGTGTCGTCTCCCACGACCATGCAGGGACGGAACTCCCTCGGGCCGTCACCAAGCCCGTTGGTGCCGTCGAACTTGTCCCAGTTCTTGTCCTTGGGACGCGCCCAGACGAAGGCATGGCCGCCGAGGGGGTAGTCGGGAATGTTGGTGGTGCTGTCCGTCATCGCTGTTCCCTTGTCTCAGATTCGACCCGCGAGGCTGCGGATGCCTGCCAGTTCCTGTTCGTGGTCGTCAACGTCCTCCTGAGAGACGCCGATCTCCCTCTCGCCCGCTTCCGTCAGCTCGTAGACGTAGCGCCCGTTGAAGCGGCGGTGGGAGCCGAGGCTGTTGGCGAGTCCCCTGATCTTGAGGGTGTTGGAAAGGTGGGTGATCTGCTTCTCGACGAAGGCAGGATCGGTGGCGCGGAACCAGTCGACGATCTGCATGCGGGTGACAGGGTTCTCGCGCGGCCCCTTGATCCCGTGGACGAACCGCAGGATCTGCTTCTGGAGGGCGGTGGCACCGTCGAACGCTAGGTTGTCGGCGTGGTACTGGATGAGGCGGCTGTGGTGGGAACGGGATGCCTTCATGGACCTCTCCCTCAGCGCCCGGCCAGACGGTTCTCGATCTGCCGGAGGCGGCGATGGAGAGAGGCGCGGCGCTCGTCCCACTCGTCACCCTCGAGGACGGGGGAAGCGAGGGCGTCCTCGATCCGGGACTTCTCGGCGCGGAGCTGGTCGGCCTCTTGCTTGGACAGGCATGCCATCGTTGTCTCCAATTGGTGATGGGCGTGTATGGCATACGCTAGTGAGTCCTGCAACACGAAAATCGAGTCCTTTGGCGGGTGTTGACAGGAGTCCTTCAGGAGGGGATAAGGAAGACAGTCCGTGGCTAAGCCGCGCATCTACCCACCGTCCAAGATCATTTGGAGTCCGGACCCATGCGCGTCGCCATCATCGGCGAGAAGCCCCTTCTCGCGTCTGCCTTCATTCGCAATCTCCCTGTCGCCTTTCCCGAGAGCCGGGGAACGGTACCCGTGACAGTCTTCGCGAATCCCATCGTCCACCTGAACCCCCTCTTCAGCTATCCGCGTGGTCTTTCCTGGTCGGACTACCCGTGGGTCGGGGAACCCGTCTACAAGCCGATCTCGCTCACCTCGTGGCTGAAGCCGCGGTACACGCTGCCTGATCCGGACGGACGGTGGCGGGACTTGCCTGGGCAGGAGCCTTGCGAGGGCTTCGCCAACGCCGAGGAACGGGCCGTCAATGCCGTTAGGGGCGCCGACCTGATCCTCGTGGCCATGGCCTACAACCCAAGCAACATCCTCACGGTGCACAGGCTTCTCGGACAACTGTTCCAGGAAGGCGTCCCGGACGGCCGGGTCGGATACCCGCTCATCTTTCGCTCCGACGACGAAGCCATCATGCGCGTCGACGACGAAGGCATCGTCGAATGCATTCGGAAGGCCCGGGATGGATGGCCGCCGTTCGCCGAGACCAAGCTTTTCCTGCCCTACGCCATGGCAAGGCGCCGTTTCGACTACTGTTTCGGGGTCAATGCCCTTGCTGTCCTCGGCCGGACCATGAGGGAGGCCGGGCTCGAGGTTAGGGATTACGTCCCGTCCAAGCACGCCCTGCAACTCCTGTACACCTTCAGGACGCACCCGAAGATGACCGAAAGCCTGCTGGTCCATATCATGTGGAACTGGAAGGGGACCGGGAAGTACAGGCAACGCGGTTGGTGGAACGCTTTCGGGTCTCCTGCCTCCAGGACAACGATCATCGAGCAGCTCGTTACTTCCGGGCTGGTCGAACGGGCCTCCGACGAGCGGGGAACGCTCTCCCTGTCGGCTGCGGGCAAGCGCTTCCTCGATCTCCTGCATCCCGACTGCGAGGACCCGGACCTGACCTTCCGCCTCCCTGCATGGTGTCACCTCCCCATCGAGGAGTCGCACCCGAAGATCGACCGCTACATCCGCACCTTCTTCGGGAAGCAGAAGCGCTTCCTGTCGCGCAACGGCGCGTCGGTTCCGGTCCAGGCTTGAGGGAGACGCACCATGCAAATCGCATTCATCGCAGACTGCCCCGGCCTCGCTTCCTTCTACCTGAAGCCCCTGAGCGAGATGTATCCCTGCCTTTGGGAGAAGCCGCCGATCACGGTGGTTCCGAAGCAGCACGGGGAACGGTCCCGCGGGCTGAAGTGGAAGGACTTCCCGTACGCAGGAGACATCGACTACGGCCAGACGGCGCTTGCCATGGTCAAGCCGCGCCTCGGGATGCCCGCACGCGACTTCGTCGGGCCATGGCCCAGGTCGCCCGAGGACTTCACCATCACCGAGGTCGAGGTGCGCGAGCGGATCAGGAAGGCCGATCTCGTCTTCTGCCTGAAGGAATGGGCGCCATCCGCCGTGATGGAGGTCCACATGGCGCTCGAGGCCGTGTTCCCCGACCGCATCCCGTACGAACGGATCGTGTGGCCGCGCCTGGACTACTCCCGCTGCACCGAGGCGCCCCCTCCGCCGTTTGACGACACCTGGGAGCGCCGGATGGTCGAGGCATCCGTCGCCGAGATCGTGCCCATGTCCGACGTCGCCCGTGACTGGCTCGGGTACTCGCGAAACCTGAACCGTTTCCGCGGGCTGTTCTGGCGGAACTTCCTCGCGATCCCCGGCCAGGAGTTCCGTGAGTACGGACTTCTGAGTTCCTTCGAGACGCTCTTCAAGAACGTGCAGATCCTCTACAGGCTCCGCAACACGGAAGGGGCCACCCCGGAGGAGATCGGAACCTGGATTCGAGAGTGGCAGGGGACGGGGCGATATTCCGGCACGTTCCCGTGGCTGAAGCTCATGGACCCGCGCATGACGTGGTGGGCATGGCCAGTCTACATGACCGAGGACCGGAACACCTTTGCGGTTCGATCCCCGGACGGACGCATCCGGCTCTCGGGCCATGGGGAGCGGCTGCTCGACGTCCTGCACCCAGACTGCGAGGACCCGGACCTCCCCTTCCGTCTGGATGCCTGGTGCCACCTTCCGTTCGAGGAGGCCCGACCGAAGATCGACCGCTACGTCCGGACCTGGTTCGGCAAGCAGAAGCGCTACCAGTCCCGTCACCTTCCCGAACTCGCCATTTCCTGAGGAGCCAAGTCCATGAACGTCGTCCTCGTGACCCAGAGCTCGTCCCTTGCCCACTGCCTGCTGCCCGTCCTGGCCGAGCGTTACCTCCCGAGACACCGGGAGACGCCCCTCACCGTCTTCGTGCACCCGAACGTCCACCTGAACGCCAGCTTCTCCTATCCCCGCGGGATGAAGTGGGCCGAGTACCCGTTCGTCGGCGACCCCGTCTACAAGCCCATGGACCTCATCGCCTGGCGAAAGCCCCGGCTGACGGTGCCGATCTCCGATGAGCTGTGGCCGGAAACCGAGGAGGAACGGACGCTCAGCCATGAGGACGTCGTCGCACGCATCCAGGACGCGGACATCATCGTCAACGGCATGGACAGGGGCATGAGCGGCGACCTCGCCTTCCATAGGGTGCTCGAGTGCGCCTTTCCTGACGGGGTGTCGAAGGCGCGGGTTCTCAATCCGCTTCTGGTCGTCCTCGAACGGGAGGAGCTAATGCGGACCTTCGATGAGGCGGAGAAGCGTCCGGTCAACAAGGGCCGTGCCCTTGCCTACGCCCGGTTGCGGCGCCGTTTCGACTACTGCTACGGGGTCAACGCCTTCGCGATCCTGGGCCGCACGATGGCCGTGGCCGGGTTGTTCGGGGAGACGGTGCCGTCCAAGTTCGGATTGCAGTTCCTCTACGCTATCCAGAAGTCCGGTCCGCTCACCGACGGCCAGGCGATCGAGCTCATGTGGGGCTGGAAGGGAACGGGCAGGTATCCGAGCAACAGGTTGTACAACACCGAGTTTGGTTCCTCTTCCTCGCGGGCGAAGATCATCGAGCAGCTCGGCGAGGCAGGGTTGATCGACCGCTCAGGCCGGATCGGCGCAACCAACCGCCTCAGCGAGGCCGGAGAGCGGTTCCTGTCGCTCCTGCACCCCGACTGCGAGGACGCCGACCTCCCGTTCCGTTTCGACGAGTGGTGCTGGCTTCCCGAGGAGGAGGCGACGGCCAAGATCGACCGCTACATCAAGACCTTCTTCGGGAAGCAGAAGCGTAACATCGAGCGCTACAATCTCGTCTTCGCGCAATCCGACCTCTCGGCCATGAAGAGGATCAGCGAGAAGGTTTTCGGGTCTATTCAGGAGAACTCGAACACCAAGATCGTGCAGAGGTCGTCGGGTGGGGAGCCGATCCTGCGCGGGAACCACTTCATCGAGGTCGGTGACCGGGACGAAGGAAAGTCCTGACCAGACGCGCAGCGCAAGCACCTGGCTTCAGCCACGGGGTCCAGCGGTGCTCCCGCAGGGAATTGCAGATCGGGGGTTCCCCATTCGTTCCTGGTCCGATATGTAGGAATCCATGCGCAAGGAACGCCCCAGCTTCGTAGCCGAGTTCCCGCTCCGCACCGACACCGCGGTGGAGCGGGTGCTGGCCGTGCGAATGGAGGCCGCGCGCCACGTCTACAACACGTGCCTCCAGGAGTCCCTCAGGCGCCTGAAGCTCATGCGCGAGTCGAAGGATTGGCAGCGAGCGCGGGGCATGCCCCGCCACATCGGCAAGGACAAGGACGGCAACCCCATTGCGAACTCCGAGCGGCGCGACCTGTTCAAGAAGGTAACCGCCCGCTACGGCTTCACCTCGGCGGAGATCCAGAAGCACGCCGAGAAGTGCCGCGACGCATGCTGGATTGGCGAGCACCTCGGCTCGCACGACACGCAGACCACAAGCCTGAGGGCCTTCAAGGCCGTGCAGCTTTACGCCTTTGGCAAGCGCGGTCGACCGAGGTTCAAGGGCAGGAACAGACTGCACAGCGTCGAGGGGAAGCAGAACTACGTCCTGCGCTACAAGGACGGGGTGGTGCATTGGGCGGACCTGTGCATCCCAGTGATCTTCGACGCCCGTGACAAGGACAAGTGGCAGGAGCAGGCGCTCGCCGCGAAGCTCAAGTACGTCAGGATCGTCCGCCGCCGCATCCAGGGACGCGACCGCTGGTACGCGCAACTCGTGATGCACGGCTACCCGCCCGTGAAGGCCAAGCACGTGCTCGGCCATGGCGCGGTCGCCTTCGACATCGGCCCGAGCACCATCGCGACGGTCTCGGCCACATACGCCAACCTGCGGACGTTCTGCCCGACTGTGGACGACCTCTCCGCCGAGATCCGGCTGATCCAGCGGGCGATGGACCGCTCGCTCCGGGCGATGAACCTGGACAACTACAATCCCGACGGGACGACGAAGAAGGGCGCGCGGACGTGGAAGTACTCTCGCGGCTACAAGGAACTCAAGGACGAGCTGGCGGACAAGCTGCGCTGCCTGGCATCGGAAAGGAAGAGATCGCATGGCGAGGAAACGAACCGGGCGCTGGCGCTTGGCGACCACTTCAAGATGGAGGATGTGAGCTACAAGGGCTGGCAGAGGAGCAGGTACGGCAGGAGCATCGGCCGCAGGGCACCGGGCACTTTCGTCTCCCAACTCAAGCGCAAGGCTGGAAGGGCCGGCGCGGAGGTGGAGATGATCGACACCCGCAAGACCCGGCTGAGCCAGTTCGACCACAAGACGGGAGAGTACAAGAAGAAGCGTCTCAGCGAGCGCTGGCACGTCTTCCCCGACGGATCGCGCGTGCAGCGCGACCTGTACTCGGCCTGGCTCGCGCTCCACGTTGACACCAATAGCCTCGACGCGTCTCTCCCCGTCCTGGAGGAGAGATTCCTGGGTGCGGAACCGCTCCTTTGGCAGGCGGCGTCGAGGTATCTTCAATCCGCGAGTGGGCACGGTTCTCCGTCGCCCTCCGGACGGATGGGTTCTACGGAATCCATTGCCGTAGGAGCGGATCGTCTGCCGAAGGCGGGAGGTCGGCGAACGGGAAGGTGCTCCAAACGCACACGGCCCGGGGTCAAGGCCGGACAGGCTGTAGCGCGGGGTCCACACCCGCGAGAGAGGTCCGGAGAGATCGCGCTGGACACCGCCAGAATCCCCCGCCTTTAGGCGTGGGGAGGTTCAAGAGGAACTACTTCCGCGAGGCGGATGTCATCGTCATCGTCGTTGTCATGGATTGGGAGCCCAGCTCGGCTCTGTCGGCGAGGCGTGTCCTCGACCGCTTCTTCCTGGAGGGTGTGCCCATGGAAAAGGTGGTATATCCCGTGCTGACCGATGTCATGCGTGCCGGCTCGGCCCGGTCCGCAACTCCCGTCAGGAACACGGTTTTGGAAGAGGACCCCTTAGCCGACCTGCCTGATTGACCGCGCGGCATATGTGGAGTTTACGGCGGTTTATCGATTTTTCATAAACTTGGGTAAGCTCCCAAGAAATGGACATGTTGGAACCAGCCTCCTGGGCTGAGGTCTCGCTTGATTTTCGTGTCTGCCGGAGTCAAATGTCTGGCAGACATGAGAAAAGAGAGCATTGAGGTAGAGGATCGCTTCTACGCACGGTGTGCCGAACTGCTGGGCACCACGCACAGGTACATTCCATGGCCGTGCCCGACGCGCGGCCCTAACCGTTGGAACAACCGGCACGCTGGCAATGGCCGCTATCCCGGGTTCGGAACCATCCACATGTACGGACCGAACAACATCCACGTCTCGCTGAGACATCCCAGGATCGTCAACCGGACCTTCAAGGACGTGGAGGACGTCTTCGAGTTCCTGCGCTCGCTCCGGCCAGATCAGGACTGAAACCCTGCAAGGTATCGCTTGCAACGGGGCACACCACGGCGGCCGCCAAGGTGCTATCAAGGACTCCAAGCCGGAGCCGAACCGGGTTCAAGGAGTTGTGATCGTTTACGGTCTAGCTTCTCGGGCGGGAAGGCTCCATTGCTCTCGCACTGCACCAAGGAGTTCCAGATGACCACCCAGACCAGCCGTCACCTCATCCCTGCCCTCGCCCCCCTCTACGACAAGGCGACGCCCGTCTTCGAGACCCTGCTGCGCGTCGTCGTCGGCGGCTTCCTCGTCCCGCACGGCGCCCAGAAGCTGTTCGGCGCCTTCGGGGGCTATGGCCTCCAGGGCACGGCAGGCTTCATGGAGTCTCTCGGCTTCGCCCCGGGCATCCTGTTCGCCGCCATCGTGGGTGGCATCGAGTTCTTCGGCGGCATCCTTCTCGCCATCGGGCTGCTGACCCGTCCCGCGGCGGTTGCCGCGACGATCGTGCTGGCCGTGGCCGCGCTCTCGGTCCACCTCTCCAAGGGCTTCTTCATGCAGACGGGCGGCATCGAGTTCTCAGCGCTGTGGACCTTCGCCGCCGCCTACTTTGCCTTCCGGGGTGCCGGTCCGTACTCGGTCGACGCCAAGCTCGGCCGCGAGGTCTGATCCCAAGGGCGGGCGCCCGGCTTCGGGTGCCCGCCCCCATCCCTCATCTCCTTCCTCTCTGAGGCATCGGCCGTCATCCTGATCGCCGGCGGACCTCAACGGCGGTTCTTCTGCCGCTTGACCCATACGGCTGCCAGATCGTCTCATTGAGGAGAGAGGGAAGGGCCGGAATGCTTGCCAGCGTTTACGAGGATGATCCGATGCAGTGTCGCTGTGGCGACTGCGGAGCCTTGTTCAACGTGCCCTCCCCCAGCGGCCTGTCTCTGAAGCACGCCCTGAGCGCCATCAGCGCGATCGAGTGCGTAAGGTGCGACTCCGTCAACGTCCTGCTCGGCCAGAGCCGTTCCTGGGCCGAGGACCGGGCCCTGATGCGCAGCCCCCTGACCGCTTCGGTAGAGGCCAGGGCGTCCGACTGGCTCCGTACCGGCGAGATCGGCCTTGCCGCGATAGCCATCCACAAGTTCATGACGACCCGTCGCAAGGACCGGAACGACTTCCCGACTGACATGGGCGAGCTCCGCCGCTGCCTGCTGCTCCTGCGCCGCATCCCCGAGTGGGACATGAGGATCGGCGAGATGAGGGCGCTGTCGGGTGAGTGGAGAAACGTTGCCGCGATCTGGCCGGAGCTGACGCGTTCGTTCTCCCGGGAGACTGGATTGGAGTGGAAGCGCGTCCCCACACCGAAGACCGCCGAGCTGCTCGAGTCGGCCCTGAGCAAGCCTGTCAGGCGCTGGGGCATCATTTAGCGATTATCAGGGAGTAGAAATGGGAATGGCACCCGAAGGTGCCATTTCTGTTGCTAGGCGCTCCCAGGCGCCCCGAGTTGGTCACGCTGCGAGGCGTGCCGCACCCATGTCAACGTTGTCGTTGGCATTTGTGAATTTGCACTGTTGAGGCCGTAGCTCAGCCTAACCGCAACCTAGCCTTTATCGCGCCCAGTCGAACCCATGTCGCCCCCATCACCAGCACCCCTGACATTGCTGCCAGGTCGCGATCCCTACCGCTGCCGGGGCTTTGAAGTCCCCTTAAAGGCGGCGAGGTGCTGATGGTGGAGGCGGCGGGAATTGAACCCGCGTCCTAAACGCCTATTCCACTATGCCTCTACGGTCATAGTCGGGTTGCCCCGACCCCCTCTATATGCAGGACTCGAATGCAGTTTGCAAGGGCTGTTTTCAGGGATTCGTACGCAGGCTTAAAACTGCGGCCTGGGAAGCTTCGGCGTCGGCTCCCTGTCGCCGCACATTTTCCAAAGAGAATAGTAGCGTTCCGTGGTGCCGAATGTTCGTGGCGATAGCCCAATGAGTTCCGATACCAATTCCGGCAAGCCCTCGATCAGCCTCACCTCCCGGACGTGGCTGTAGAAATTCTCCGTTCCTGACGAATGCTTGCACCTGTGAGCAGGGGTTCCCTCCTGAGGGAAGGCGCTGAGCAAATGTATCTCCGTCGCAACACGCGGGTTGGCGAGGACGACTAGGCCGACAGCGCAGAGGATGGAGCAAACGTATCCGACATTCCGCTTCTTAGACATCATGTCGACAACCATGCCTCCCCAATCAGAAATCGTACTTCGGGTTCCACAAGTACTCGGGCGGCCCGCACGGCGGCTCGGGCGTGGTCCATACGATCTCCCTTGGGCCGTAGATGTGGGGCCTGGCCCCCTCGACCCTGCGCACTAACGCAACGAGGTTGAGCGGGAATGGCATGATTGCGGCGGATGCCTCCCCCCACAGCCTCGCCACGATCACTTTGAAGCGGATATCCTCGAACGACCCGACCTGGAAGCTCCCAGACCTTTGGATGCCGTTCTCCGAGTAGGTACATTCGCGCACGATCAGTCCCGAGAAACCTATCCCGGGTGGCAGGGAAGTTCTCGTTCCTGTCACTCCGAACAGCGGAGGAGCTCTCTTTCCAACCACTGGATCGACGATCAGCATGACCATTCCCGGCAGCATGGCTGCCAATACGGATCCGATGACGACCTTTCTGCCCATCTTTGCAGGCTGGCGACAGCAGGATGCCGGCGCAATGTTGCGTAGCCGCCAATGTTAGCTGGGTTGTGGAGTCCGTCATCAACGGGGCCGTCTCCTCCATGTCCCCGATCCACGTCCAGGCCTGATCCCAGAAGGTCCGGCGGCAGGCGTCCCGTCGGGCCTCAAATTGTTGACAAGGCTCTCGGCCAAGGATATCCATCATCTCACGACAGGGTCCGGCGATAGCGGCCCGATTTCCCGGAGGACAGAGGATGGCGAAAGCGAAGAAGAAGGTTCTTGCTCTCTGCGCGAAGTACAACAACTCGACGAACGTCCTCTTCATGATGGAAGCCGACGACTTCCGCCTCTCCGATCCCCGCTTCAGAGACAACTACACGATCCTCGATCCGAATCCGACTTACAGCTTCAAGGAGAAGCGTCTGGTGACCAATCAGGGCACCTATCAGGTGTTCTCCGACTGGTCCCTGCGTCTGGCAGCCTAAGGCGGGCGCTCAACCATGGAAGGCAGACACATGAAGGACGACAGGCTCCACTGGTGGAAGGGCTGGTTCATCGAGGCGGACGGCGACTTCAACGCCGCCAACTGCTTCCTTGCGTTCTCCGCGTCCGTCATCGTCGGGCTTCCGGCCTCGCTCTTCCTCATGTTCGCGCTCGTGTGGGAACTCCACCACGAGCGCCAGTGGGCACAAGGCGCGACGGCCGCTGCCTGCTGCGTCGTGATCCTTTCCCTGGCCATCGGCGCCCGGTTCCTGCTCGGTCGGCTGGTTCGGTTGCGCAAGTCAGCCGGGTAGGCCCGGCAGACAAGCATCCCGTGGAAGGTGAGCCGAACGGCTAGGTTCGTGTTTCGGGCATGGCAGGGGCACGTCGGATCGCCGACACCCCCTTTGCTCCCCGGTTTCCCTTATTCAGTTGAGGAGTTCATGACGATCGAACATTCAGATTTCAGCATCGGCACCGAGTTCAAGACCGAAGCCGGCACGTGGCGCTGCACGGACGTCGGCACCCGCACCGTGATTGCGATCCAGATCGACACCGTCGAAGCCGCCGGCATCATCGACGGCCGCGAAGTCACGCGCGATCTCGGCCGTACGGAGGCAGAGCTTGAGGGGTGGTTCAACGGCCCTCCCTATGCAGTTGCGGAGCACGTCTTCGACGAGGACGACCTGCCCGCGTGCGAACCCGTCAAGGCTGCGCCCGGCGAAGCTTCCTGAGAGCAGGAATCGGGTGTCGGCCGGCCAGTCTGCGGCCAATCCTCCACTCACGTGCTTGGGAGGACAGGATGAACACTCTGAGACATGCTGCCGTCGAGACATCGCTGGGGCCGTTGCTCGTTGCTCTCGGCGATGCCGGCGTGAGGGAGGTCACATTCGGGTCTTCCCCCGAGTCCCTCCTCACGGCGTTCGAGGCAGCGAACCCGGAGTCCTGCCTCGACCCATCCCTCGAGAGCCTCGCCGCTGGGATCTCCCTGTTGCCCTCGGGTGGACACGACGTCTTGGGCGAGCCGCTCGACCTCGGCGGGACCCCGTTCCAGCGGCTCGTGTGGGAGGGGATCAGGCGCATCCCGAGGGGCAGGACAGCGACGTACGCGGCGCTCGCTGCGGATATCGGCATGACCTCGGCAGTCCGGGCGGTCGCATCCGCCTGCGGGGCCAATCGCGTTGCTATCCTCGTCCCGTGCCATCGGGTCGTCCGGTCCGATGGCAGTCCCGGTGGATATCGCTGGGGCGCTGACAGGAAGCGAATCATCCTCGGCCTTGAAGCTGGACGGTCGGTCTGCTCGGGCCTGGCTTCAGTTTCGGACCTCTGCCCTGCATGAAAAGCGGCTTCTGACAGAAATCACGTCGCATGCCTTGGGGTGACGGAATTGCCCCTCCGTCCCAATCTCAGACGATGTAGGGGCTATCGATTGATCTGCCGTCCCATTTACTTTGCGCGCAATAGTTCTCAACCGAAACATGTCATCGGAAAGGTGAGTTAATTTCGGCTTGCAGCCTTGTAATCACTACCCGAATGCTCCAGTTTATGACCCCAAAGCATAAAATCAGCCTCCTTATGGATGTCATCGGGACGGCTCAGACGATTTCCGACGCAGGTTTGACGGGACTGAATTTGCATGGATGAGCGTGAAGTCGAGTTTGTCGCCGAGGAACTGGCGAAGGTGGGCGGCATCAGTTGGTATCCCGGGCGTCAAAGGGGTCCAGTCGCCAGGGTGGTGTCGGATCGGTTCAAGGACCGCGCCCGGGTGGCCATTGCAGCAATGGAGCGGTACAGGTCAGGCAACCGCATCAGGTTGGTGCCGGAGAAGTCGCCGGACAGCATCGAAGAGGTCGGTGACAAGCCGGATACCCCGGTCGGGTTGCTCAGGAGCGACGTCGAGGTCGGCGCCGTGGTCATCTATCGCCCTCCCGGGGACCGCAGGGCCTACGCATGCACGGTGGACAGGATCGAGGGCGATACAGCAGTACTGACCCCAATGGTCGTCAGCGCATTCAGGGTTCCCCTGTCCGATCCATCGGACCATGACGACGCCCAATTCCAAGGGGATGCACAACGGTCCCAGTCCCGCTGACGGTCCTCCCTCCGACGCGCCTATTGTTGACATAACTCTCGAGTCGTCGCATCACTCCGGGTGAATCCTTGGAGTACGTGCGTGGCCGACCTCAGCGACATCATCGGTGCCTATCAGGACCTCGCCCTGGCGGGACTCCGCGAGCACTCCATTTCAAGCCATCGGATCCTCGAGACGGTCAAGCTGGCCCGGCACCTCGCGGAGATCGACCCGACGGGCGTTTCAGTCTGGGCGCTGATCCGGCAGTCCACCATGGACGTGCTCGAGAAGCGCAGCTTCACGGTCGCGCAGCTCCTGTCGGGCATCGAGCCGGAGTACGTCACCCGCGCCCGTGAGGTGGTCGCCAGGATCGACGATCCCGAGTTGGTCGAGGCTGCGGAGGGTGTCTCGCGCTCCCTCACGGAGGCCGTGAAGTTCTACGGCATCACGGACCCTGCGGCCGTCGAGATCTCCTCCGATCCCATGCAGGCCGGCCTTGTCGGCATGGAGGCCCTGCTCTCCATCCGCTCGCTGGCGCTCCACTTCTTCAGGACGGGCACCCCCTCCCCGGTCCGCCCCCGCTTCGTCGGCCGCATCCTCGAATTCCCGGACATCCCGGCGCTCGTCGACACCCTGTCGGGATCGGCCTCCGGCCCTACCGTCATGCTCGCCCTCATCAGGACCGAGAGGAAAGAGAACAGCTTCTTCGCCTTCGGCATCCGGGACGGCGAAACCATCGCCGTGATCACGGACAGCCCGGCGTGGAACCATCCCCTCCAGTCCGAGATGACGCGCAGGCCGGAGCGGCGGATGGAGGGGCGTGCCGTCAGGAACGCGTTCCCGTACGAACTGGTCGACAAGGAACTCTCCCTCGGCCGCGGGATCGTGACCGAGGGCATGGTTCCTCACAAGGAGGGATACAGGACGCTCGCCCGGCTGGCGGACCTCCCGGCCGAGAACGGCCTCTGGATTTTCATGATGCTCGACATCGCCCTGACGCACGTCAGGGAGCAGGCCCTGAAGTCTCCTCCGCTCGCCGTGACCGGGCGCCAGTTGGCGACCGCATTGCTCGGCAAGGCTTCGGGAAACCTTCCCGCAGTCCTTGCGGAGAGCCTGCCCGACGTCTCTCCGCTCAAGCCGGAGGAGTTCACGGCCGAGGCACACGCGGCTGCCTTCAAGGGCAGGGTCAAGACCGAGAACCTCTGGATGGAGGAGAGATACCGTCCCCACATCGACGAGAGCTCCATCGAGGCCATCGACGACGGCAGCGGCAAGCCCCTTGCCCTGCCCGCTCCCGGCAGCAAGGAGGTCGTTGCCGCCACGAAGGGCAAGCGCGCGGTGCCGGCCGCCTTCTTCGGATCGCCCGAGGAACTCGCACGCAACCGCGTCTACCTCGCACGGTACAACCTGGTCGAGGCGATCCGCCCGCTGGCCGAGAGGGAATACGAGGACACCCGCGACGAGGTCGTCCGGTGGTGGCACGAGGCCGTGAGGGCCAACCTGCCCCGTCTGGTCGAAGCCGTGCGCGAGGGCGGGATGACGTCCATGCGGTTCAGGCGGGCCGAGATCGACGAGGCCGTCCCTGAGGGCGTGGATGCCAACTTCGGGTACTTCTACGGGCCGGGCGAGATCATGCAGCTCAAGGACGTCCGTCACACCGACAGCCCATACGCCCTCGGCATGCGCTCGCGCACTCCGAGCACGATCAGGCTCGGCGGCCCCTCCGAGGAGCAGTACGACGGCATCCTGCATCTCGGCGCCTACAAGGACTCGGGGCAGCGGGGCTGGAAGTGCTTCACCGGAAAGGGCAAGGCGGTGAAGGTGGCCGAGTTCTATCCTGACAGCCACTACTGCCTCGCCGACCTCGCAGGGGTGAAGCCCGAGGTCCTGCCGGATGTGCTCCGCCACTGGACCTCGTTCGACGACTACGTGGGGAACTCGATCCTTGGCCCGGTCGATCCCATGAACTGGTACCTGCGGAACCCTTGGCGGCGAATCCTGTTCCGGGTGCGGCTCAACATGTCCGACAGCACGTACCGGAAGATCGTCGCGGGCAAGTTCAAGCTGGCTGAGGCATAGGGGATGGTGATGGAACACGTGGTTCAGGAGCTGCTTTTCGTGGTCGACACCACCGCCTACGCGGGGAACTTCGAGCGCGAGTTGACGGCCTTCATGACGGGCGTTCTCGACGAGTACGGGCGTGGGAAGCTCGAGGCGGAGCAATTCCGTGAGTTCCTCGAGGACGAGTATGGTGAGACCGAGAACATCTTCGACGGTCTCGTGGTCCTGAGGCCGCACGAGGAGTACGGAGATCGTCCCTGCATCCTGTACCCGACGCCGGGCCGCCTTAACGACGGCCGCGGCAACCATTACGACGCGAAGGAAGGCGAAAAGGGCTGGCCTGCCTATGAGAGCGTCGCGATCCACGTCAGCAGGCGTCCGGACAGCCGGGAGCTTCAAATCCTGAAGGACCGGGCAGAGGAGTTTGCAGTGACGCCGAGGAAGAGGGGCGAGCCTTTCGGGATCAGGGGGTACCGCATCGTGACGAAGACGGTGACCGTCACCACTGAGGAAGAGGGCGTCTGAGCACGGGTGTTGTATAATCTGGATTACAGTAATCTGGATTACGCTATTCGGAAGACGAAGGGGGCCAGGTGAAGATTTCAAAGTTCCCATTGAGATGCGCTAGGACGCTTTCCACCCAGCAGTAAGCCTGGCAAGCTTGGATACGAAATGTCAGCGACATCCATCGACCAGAGATGGTATAGGTACACCACCTTGAAGTTCGCCCGCAGGTTAGATTGCGCGACGGTTCCACCTTGATGGACAACTGTTGTTCCGAGAGGCAAGAAGAGCACTGCCAAGATCGCAGTGCCAATCTCTAAAGGCATGCTTGATAGGAGCCGCTTGAGGATGCGGCTAGTGAAAGACGACCGTGACTTCAACGGCGCTGAGCCGTCGCCATCCCAACTCCATTTGCGAATGCGTCGGACATACAAGATGGCAGCAACTCCTGCGAACATGGATGCAAGGAAATACTCGGGCCACCCGACTGCTCTGAGTGATAGCCAGAAGATCGGGATAACGGCCAACGGGATGAGAACCCATACGAATGCTTTCCCTGGGACAATCGCGATGGCAGACGCATTTGACGTGGACATGCCTGAGATGGGCGTTGTTTCACGAAACTCCTTGGGGAGATCGTTGCTCATGAAAGGTTTGTAGGGTTCGTGATGGAATGTCCCCAGATCCATTGCACAATCCTCTCGATCCACCCTCAAGTTAGGCGATCCCAGTTGTCTTGGCAGCACTAATCCTATATCGAATGGTGACCTTAAGGACTCGCCGAAATCATGACCGATAGGATTGAGCTTCCCGGCGGCTACGCCCTAGTCCGCTGCACCGACGAGACCAGCCCTCATCACGAGGAATGGTTCCTTGAGGAGCCAGGCAAGGTCTGGGTCGCCAAGTTCTGGGATGGACCCAGCGCGGGCGCCGAGGACGCTGGGGCTTTCGCCTCCGCGATCTATGCCGCCCTCGAGGAAGCCGCCCTCACCGGGAAGGCACCTCCCCGTCCCGACACCATCAAGGAGGTCTGAGCCCATGAGCCTGATCGAGGTCAGCGGGCTGCACTGGCGGGACAGGAAGAGGCGCGTCTACCCTCATCTCCTGCTCGGCACCCTGATGATCCGCCGTCCCCTGCCTCGCATGGGCGGCTTCATCGGCATGCCGCTCCACTCGTGCCACCACGAGGTGACCTACCCGAGGCACGAGCCTCACGCCCTGCCCATGGACCGTGCGCGCAGGAAGCCGAAACCCATCAAGGAGACATCCCGTTGACCCCGACCATCACCGAATCCAACGCCGAGCTCGTGGCCGACATGCTGGTGAAGAGCATCGTCCCGAGCTTCATCCAGGGCATCGAGGGGGCTACGGGCGGCAACAGCCTGAAGCACCTCGAGGGACAGATGTCCGAGGTCATGAGGTCGTCCTTCATCTGGTGCCTCAAGGGCGTGGAGAACATGACGTTCGACCGTGCGGCAACAATGCTGGACCTCATCGGGACCGAAGCCGCTTCCGAACACGCCACCCGCGTGCGGGCGCTCTCGAACGATCTCGGCGCCTTCAAGGGCTGGCTCGAGGACACGAAGAAACCATGAGGTCCGCCATGCGCGCCGTTCCTGCCCTTCGCGACGGCCGCCGATCCCTCCAGGCGGAAGGCGGCGGCTAGCACCCCGGTACTCGGTCGGCAATTGGGCCGACACTTTTACCGGAGGTGTCTGATGACACAGCATACTGAGAACGCGATCCCCGCCTGCGAGGAGGAGACCGCAACCGAGCGCCTGGAGTACAAGGTGGACGCGCTGGAGCACGAGCTGGACAGCGCCCTCAACGTGCTCATCCGGCGGATCAACGGCGAGGCCGACCTGGCCAGCGCGGCCGAGTGGGTGGTGCTGAACTACCCGAGGAAGGCCGCAGCCATCCTGGCGGACCGCCGCCCAGACCGGGCGAGGCTGCTGGGACGCTGAGGCACCGGAGGAGAGAGAAGGCGGGGCACCACCCCGCCTTTTTCTTTAGGGCCGTGGCATCCGTCGGGCACCCCTCCGACTTGCGTCCGCACCTCCCCAGACGGTAGTCGTCTATTGCAGGTGCCCCCGACATCCTCTGGGCAGACGACCCGTGGGAGACCGACATGACCGCCAATCGTTTGGAGAAGCTCGCCCAGAAGGCAACTGCCATGGCCGAGGCCGCCGGGTTCGGCGTCTGGCACACGGGCGGCGGCTGCGAGGCCTTCGGAAAGATGGTGAAGGACATCGAGGACGGCGATAGGTACGCCAACATGGCCATCCAGATCGCACACGAGGGCGGCAGCGACATCCATGCCGATCCGGCCGAGCCAGTCTGGCAGGTCAATGTCGAGATCGAGGACGGCGCTGGAGACCGACCGATCGATTGGGCCAGCGGCCTGACCTTGGAAGGCGCCATCGAGGTTGCCCGCGGTTATGAAGTCCGCGCGGAGGAGCTGTGGAAAGCCAACTTCTCCGGGGATCTCGTTTTCCCCAAGGGCTATGGGCGATCATGGGGGTAGTCGTCCGTTGCGGCGGCGGCAGGCATGATCCCGGGATCGAAGCCCCGACAGGGAGAGACGGATGTCCAAGGTGAACGATGAGGCCCTCTCACTGGCCGAGGCGGCCGGCTACCAGCTCTGGCAGACGGGCGGCGGCTGCCAGGCGTTCGGCAAGATGCTGAAGGAGGTTCCGGTCGGAGACGACGTGGCGACCCTCGACATCCTGATCACGACCGAGGGTGGCACGGACGTCGACGGCAACCCGGCCTCGAAGGTGTGGGAGTGCGGCATCACCTACACGGATCCGAACGGGGGCGACACCCTCCAGTCCACCCGCCGGAAGACCCTGAGCGAGGTCCTGACGTTCGCGCGCGGCCTGGAAGCCAAGAGGGACCAGTTCTGGGCCGACAACTACAGGGCACCGGGTCCGAGGCCCTGAGAACCACCGATCAAGCAAGCTGGCAGTCAGGAGTGAGGAACATGCGCATCGAGAGCTTTGAGGAATTCGAGAAGGCCCTGGCGGACGGCCCCTATGCCTTCCCGGGAGGCTACCCCCTCTACTTCGTCATGAGCGACGGCGAGGCCATGTCCTTCAAGGCCGCCGTGGCCGAGAAGGAACGCATCCGCGAGGCCTTCGAGGATCGGTCCTCGAGCGACAGGGATTGGATCCCGATGGGCGTCGAGATCAACTACGAGGACGCAAACCTGTACTGCTGTCACACCAACGAGCGGATCGAGAGCGCCTACGCCGAGGACGAGGCGGAGCCGTCATCCGATGCCCCGACCCCCTAACCGAGGATCGGAACAGCAGGCGCCGAGGGGGTGACGATGACCAGGAAGAAGGCGAAGTTCGTCACGAGGACGGCTCCCGAACTCCTCTACCACGGCACGGGCGTCGAGATCGAAGGGGCGGTTCGCCCCTTCACGCATTTCGGCACCTTCGCGGCCGCCTTGCAGCGGGCCTGCCGGACCGTCTACGCCAGGACGCATCATCACGACGGGACGAGCTGGACCGCCGACATGTCCGCTCCCGTCCTGATCTACCCCGCCCGGGTGAGGATCGCGTCGGGGCTGGTGACGGGCGACCTACAGGGCGTGATCAAGAACCACTCCCCCAACCTGCTCGCCGAGCACCTCCACTACGACTCCGGAAAGGCAATCTCGAGCGACGAGTTCGGGCAGGTCGTGAGTGCCGTCTCCCGAGGGCAGGACGGTTACGCCGTGCTGAGAGAAATCCTGAGGGGCAAGGGATACGACGGTCTGGCCTACACGAACGAGTTTGAGGACAAGGACAGCCTCTCGTGGATCGCCGTCGACGGAGAGCAGGCAGTCCTCGGGGAACCGATCCGGATGACGCTGGGCGAGGCCCTCAGGCTGCACGAAGAGGGGGTGACGGAGCCTCCAACGAGAACGGAGCCGGAAGCTGTCGCCCCGGCTCCGTGAAGGATGTCCATACCCTGAGCCTCGGGTGCCCCTTCAGATCACGAAGAAATCGTTGTACGTCATCTTCAGCCCCTTGGTGAGGGTGGCGATCTCGACCGCCTTGCCCTTGCCCGAGGCGTCCTGATCGTAATAGAGCACGCCCTTCTTGTTGTCGTAGATGATGAAGTCGTCCGTGTCCTTCGCCTTCGACCCGATGGTGAAGTAACCCTTCTTGATCTTGACGGGCGTCTCGAGCGAGGCCTTGCTGGCCCAGAGAGCCACGAAGATGTCCCCTTCGAAATAGATCGAGTCGTCCTTCACCTTGAAGTCCGCGATCTTGTCGACGTTGCTCTTGCCGGGCTTCGTATCGAACACGAAGGCATCCTTGCCCGAGCCACCGGTCAAGGTGTCCTTCCCGGCGCCGCCCCTCAGGACATCGTTGCCGGCATACCCGTAGAGCTTGTCGTCTCCTGAGCGCCCCCAGAGGAAGTCGACCTCAGCGGTCCCGGTCACGCGGTCGCTGCCATTGGTGCCCGTGATGGTATATCCCGGGGCAAGGTCAGCCAGCGAGAACAATCCCTCGGCGACACGCACGTTCTCGATGCCGATCAGGAGGTCGGTGCCAAGGACGGCAGGAACGCCGAGAGTGCCGATGTCCTTGACGGTGACGGTTCCGTCCAGGTTCTTGCTGAAGGTGAGGCCGACACGGGAGACGGCCGAGTAATCGGCGGTGTCGATGCCCTCTCCCCCGTTGAGGATATCGTTGCCTACGTCACCGCGCAGGCTGTCGTTGCCAGATCCTCCGTCGAGGGAATCGTCGCCATCGAAGCCCCAGATGACATCGTCGCCGCGAGCTCCTGATACGACATCGTTGTACTTCGAGCCGTAGACCGCATCGTCCCCGACCGTGGCAGGGATGCGCCACGTCGTGCCTGCGAGGTCGTGGACGGACACTGACAGGTCGAGATTGGCGATGGAGAAGACGATGTCTGCCGAAGGGCCTCCCGCACCCTTGAAGTACACCAAGCCATGGATGACCACGCTGTCGCCGATGCGGCTATAGGAGACGCCGACGCGGTCAGCATGCGGTGAGCTGACATCGACGGAGATGAAGTTGCCGAAACCGTGCGGGACGGTGAGCGGATCCACGTAAGCACCCGGAAGCTCGACCCAGCCGCTGGAGTCAGAGAGGAGCTTCGAGGCCCAATCCTGGTTGGAGGGTGTCGAGAGGTTGATGTTGGCCATGCGTCACCGATTGCTGTTGTCAGTCCTTGTTAGCAGGTTCCAGGGCCAAGGACACCCGTGTGGAATGGTTGGTTGTTGACAGAGATCGAGTCCTGGCTTTTCCCCTCCAGGTTCTACGGCAGGACCTATGACGCCCGATTCCTGGCGGCAGCCCCGAGGGTGGTCACTCGTCGAAGCGCCGATGCGTCTTGCCGCTGACCACCCTGATGACCTTGAAGGGACTGATTTCGGCCTGATCGCGCTCGATGAACAGGTCGAGTACATGGGCCGTACCCTTGAAGTAATCGTACTCGCCTCCTGAAATTGTCCTCGCGATTTCAGGACTCCTTTTCACCCTGTAGCTGATGGTGCCGAACGGGATGGTTGTCACCGTTATGGCCACGGTACCCAAAGCAAAACAGAACCTCACACGTCGACCGAATTGCGATGGAACCGCATACCTTGTGGCTGCCCATCTGCTCAATGCCACCACGAAATAGAGATTGCCGCTAAACACCACCATACGAAAGAAATGGCCGGATTTACGTGCGTCGAGGCATTCTGTGTCGCTGCAAACTTGCAGATTTGAGAGTGACAGGAATGCTGGCGCCAGCGCCAGGAGCAGGTTTATAAGCAACGACGCCCAGAGACACAACTTGAGCAGGACGACAATCGTCAGGGCGTCCCTTGAGGCAGTATCCTTGGTGGACGCGGCAGTCCCCGAGTCTTTCATCGTCGTTTCCCTTCTCTCCTTCATGGCCGAGCGCCTCCCCTGCCCCTTGCACAGGCAGCCTTTGAGAAATCAGCGCTATCTCTGATATCCGAAGTCCGCGAAATCATCCCGGTGAGACGACCTTCCCGAGAAGAACCCGTACAAGTTCACGTCGACACCCTCCCCGTGTGGGAACAGCAGGTCGAACACGTACCCGGTCCTGGTTGTAATCCATGTCGGAGGGGGTGATGAAACGGCAGGGTGTGGTTTGTGCCGACTTTTATGAAGGGTGTTGAGATTGCCGACCGGGATCAGCATCACGGCAAGGAGAATTGTGATCCAGGGATACCAATGCAGTGGCAAGTGCGTCCGACCATCCTCCATGGGATTCTCGTGAAAGAACCTGCGACGCTCCCTGCGGAAGATGGCGATCGCTACCAGCGACAGGATGATCGAGAACTTACCATGCCAGGCGAGGGTCAAAATCGCGCTGCAATTCCTCCCCCCGATGAGGCTGCTACTGTTGTGAGGACCGCATACATGCAACCCATCTGAGAATGACGGTGCCGTGATCGCGAACAACAGGAAGATCACCGATGCGGCGAAGGCCGCATTTAAGGGCCAGATCCTCGATTTCTTTGCCTTTTCGGGGCCGGTCAGCATTTAGGATCCTCTGGGTTCCACGGCAGGGCTGAGACCGCCCGCTTCCCGATGATAGCCTCGAGGAGCGTCACCGGGCGCAGCGCCGATACCGTCATGCCGTTCTGGCAACTGAAGCCCCATGACGTCCCCCGGACGTGGGCGACGGCGGTCAGGCCGAGGATGATGGTGGCGGTCAGGATACGGCTGTGTCGGCCATTCTTCTTCACATGAGAGGTCATTTGGCGTCGCTACTTTCAGGCATCGTGCCCATAAGGAGTGTCTCGTATAGGCGTAGTGGCCTGTAGAAGAAGCCGTCCAGGGCGAGTCCTGGAATAGGCGGCGGCGGGTCAAAGACCGTGCCGACTGGAGCTATGCCCAAGGTTGAGATCGCGAGGAAAAGGTAAAGTCCTGCAATCGCCGCTATCGAACCCTTGCGCTCCCTCGCCCGAGCGATCCTGGACACGGAATGCAGAAACAGTGACAAGAACACCATAGTCACAATGACGTGGAACCACGGGAGTTTTGTCCACAAAGCGAGGACGGCTTCTCGATGGATGTCGATGCGCTCCGCCACCAAGTATCCGGCGCAAAAGATCGCCGGCGAGCAGATCAGCAGTAACGCGATAGGATTGGACATCGTCACCCACAGACGGCTCGGCTCCTTGCCGGGTTTAATTGTTGACAAAAGCACCTCCCGAATCCATTGTGCCGCCTCTGGATGCTTCCATCCTGTCTCGCGTCGGAAGCATCCAATCCTATCTCAAGAGACTGTGTGTCGGTGTAGCCGACGGGAGGGATTGATGGATTCGAAGCGACTGCCTGCCTTCATCCGGCACTACGCCCCCCGCGTGCTGATCCCGGTTCTTGCCTTGTTGGCCTTCTACCTGGCCTTCAGAGCGGGTTCCATGCTCAAGGACGAGCGGTATCTCGCCTCGGTTGGCGTGACCTTCGGAGCCGCCGTTGTCTGGCAGATGGCCCTGTTCTTCCTCCAGAAGGTGACCGGGAAGAGGGTCTCGCTGTTTTTGTAACCGATCCCCACATGGGGTCGACGGGAATGTGGTAGATGTCGGCACGTCCGACGGGAGATGGCAAAGGGTTCGGGAATGTCAAAACTGGGTCGTGAGGTTAACGTACTTGGGGTTCGTGCCGTCCTGTTCTTCTCCGGTTTTGTCGCCGCATATTGGTTCGGGCGCGAATTGTGGGACGAAGGAAGTCGTCTTGAGGGAGCGGGCATGTGCGTGCTCTCGTCATTCCCTTTCTTCGGCTGGCTCCTGGCTTCGATCCGCTTGAGCCAAATCAGCCAAGGAACAGCCCCCCTAACAAGCACCAAAGAACGGAACGATGTCGGCATGGCCGAAGGGAGCAAGTGATGGCTAAGAAGGAATCGGCCTCCAAGGTCGTCGCGGAGAACCGGAAGGCGCGGTTCAACTACTACATCGAGGACACGTTCGAGGCGGGCATCCAACTCGTCGGGACCGAGGTCAAGTCGCTCCGGGGCGGCAAGTCCTCCATCGCGGAGAGCTACGCGGAGGTAAAGGGCGGCGAGTTGTTCCTCGTCAACGCCTACATCCCCGAGTACCTCCAGGCCAACCAGTTCAACCACGAGACCAAGCGCCCCCGGCGGCTCCTGCTGCACAAGCGGCAGATCAACCGCCTGATGGGCGCGATCGAGCGACAGGGCATGACCGTGGTGCCGCTGAAGGTCTACTTCAACGAGCGGGGCCGGGCCAAGGTCGAGATCGCATTGGCCAAGGGCAAGCAGCTCCACGACAAGCGCCAGAGCGACAAGGAAAAGGACTGGAACCGCGAGAAGGGCAGGATCCTGAAAGAGGGAGGACGCGGATGAGCACGGTCCGCATCGACATCTGGGCGTTCGTCACGGTCGTCGGCTTCGTCTTCGCGATCCTGCCGGTCCTCATGGGCGTGCTCGGCTACCATGCCTTCACTTGGCCATGGGACCGGAAGCGGGAGGGCTACGCCGAAACGGCAAGGTCGGTGGCGTGGATGGGGACGCCCGGCGCCGTGATCTTCCTGATCGGCCTCGTGCAGGTCGGGACATGGCTGACCCAGCCGGGAAGCCTCTGATGGATCCGGTCAACGATCTTCTCGGCAACCATCTCATGCTCTGGGGAGGCCTGGCCTTCTTCTTCGGCATCGGTGCAGGGCTGTTCGCCGAGGTCGATGCGCGGGGGCACCATGTCTCCCAAAGGGACGCTGCCATCGTTTCCCGCCTGTGGGAGACCGTTGCCAAGGCCGGTGCGTTCGTCTTCGTCACGGGCGTCTTGCGCGCGAACTGGGTAAATTGGGACTACTGGGCGTCCATGCTCGGACACCTCTGGGGAAGATAGCGACTTGGATACCACGGTCATCAACATTCCATTCGAGGCTGCGCCCGGCGAGGAGCTGTTCCTCATCGGGGACATCCACGGTCGCTCAGACCTGCTCGACTTCCTGCTCGACGAGGCATCGGGCACTGCCAAGGCGGGCGAAAGCCGCACGCTGGTCTTCCTCGGCGACCTGATCGACCGCGGCCCGGACTCCCTCGGCTGCCTCGACCGGGCCATCGGATCCAAGGATCGCGTCGGCGCGGACAACGTCGTCGGACTCGTCGGCAATCATGAGCAGATGCTGATGGTCGCACTCGCGAACGGCGGCACCGATCGCGGGCAGAACGCTCTCGACACCTGGATGTGGAATGGCGGAAAACAGGTCGTGGCCGAGCTCAAGGGCGAAACGTCCCAGGACGGGATCGACCTCGTCGAGACCCTTGGGGATGTGCGCATCAGTTGGCTTTCGGACCTGACGTCTCATTACGTTTCGGGGCGGATCCTCGCAGTCCATGGAGGCGTGAACCCGAAGTCCCCGATCCGAGACTTCCTCTCCCGCCCATGGAACGTGGACTTCCGGCACTTCGAGGAGTCCGAGCACTGGGCATGGGTTCGCCGCCCCTTCCTCGCGCACGTTCCCGAGGAGGACGAGGGGCATGGCGGGTACTTCGTGGTCCACGGCCACACGGCGCCCCACTACGAGGGAGCCAACCTGTCCGAGCAGATCCGCCGCAGCAGGCTCAACCTCGACGGCGGGAGCTACTCCACGGGCAAGGCCCGCATGGCGAGGATCTGCGGCGGCAAGGTCACGCTTTTCGAAACATGATTGCCGACGCGTCGAGCGGGCAGGACACAGACGGAGATGGACAGCAGATGATCAAGTTCACGCCAGAGCAGGCAAACGACGCCTTCGACATCCTCGTGGAGCACGCGGGCGCGCGGGACGACGAGCGCCACTACTTCGTCAGGACGCTGCTCGAGAACGACGTGTCGCTGCTGGAGTTCAGGTTCCGGGGATCGCTCGGAACGGGCGGCAAGTTCAAGCACAACGGTGGGAACCCGGTCCCCTACGTCGACTGCTACCACGAGAACCTGACGCCGGAGCGCCAGGCGGTGATCGACCGGACGAACGCCGCCCTCGCGGAGTACTTCGCGCCGAGGCCGGCCTTCGACGCAGGAATGTAAGGATTCGTCAGGTCCGGCATGCAAATCTGGCATGATGGATTGTCACAAAACTGTCGAATCCTTATCTCTTTGTGGGTATGCTAAGGACTGAGGAAGAAAACCCTTGCAAGTCCCATCGAACCTGCGTCACTCTGAATCCTAGAAAGGATTGTGTCCGGATGGTCCGGACCCCACGTGAGCAGGACTGCATGAGTAACAAGAATTTCCGCCGCGACCGCAGCCACAAGGGCTTCCGCGACAACGATGAACACCAGGGCGACGGCGGGTTCTTCCCCCCTCAGTTCATGCGCCAGCCAGGCGATCGCCCCTACGGTGCCTACGGCGGCGACCGTCCGCAGTACGACGACCGTCCCCGCCGCAGCTTCGGCTCCGACGCGGCTCCCGGCGTCGAGGCCGACGTGACCGTGAAGTGGTTCGATCCCAACAAGGGCTTCGGCTTCGTGGCACTGTCCGACGGCTCGGGCGACGCCTTCCTCCACGTCCGGCAGGTCGAGGCGGCCGGCTTCTCCTCCGTCGAGCCCGGCACCCCGCTCAAGGTGGTCCTCGGCAGCGGCCAGAAGGGCCAGCAGGTCAACTCGATCATCGAGGTGGGCGAGGCCCCGGCACAGCCGGCCTACTCGGCTCCCCGTCCCCGCACGGCTCCGCGCTTCGAGCAGGCCTCCGGGCCGTCCGAGGTGAAGTCGGGTGCCGTGAAGTGGTACGACGCCACCAAGGGCTTCGGCTTCGTCCAGGTCGACGGCGGCGGTCGGGACATCTTCGTCCACGCCTCGGCGCTCCGCCGCTCCGGCCTTGAGACCCTCCTCGACGGCCAGCGCGTCGAGATGGAGGTCGTCACGGGCAAGAAGGGCCTCGAGGCCTCGCGCGTCACCGTCCTCTGAGACACGGCCGACGCCGGCACGATCCAATCCCTGTCGGTCTCCGGCAGGGATTTTTCTTTTGGGGCTGCCTCAGGCGGCGAGCGCCAGCAGCGGCGGGAGCGTCCTCGGCTTCGTCCTCGTCGTTTCGGGGGACGGGCGCGCGTTCCGGAGGACGGCACGTCCCCTTTCGGTTATCACGGCCACGTCCTTGTTGTCCTCGAGGACGGTCGCCAGGCCCAGGGTGAACAGGGCGTGCAGCGTGCCCGTCACCGGACGTGCGTCCTCGCCGTGGAACCAGGAGTAGTCGCCTGCGCGATTGGTGCGGAACTTGCGGAAGGCCGGCCCGGTGCCCAGCAGTTCGAGCGTGCGGAGCTTCGCGGCCGACAGATGGCGGGATGTTGTCATTCTTCTTCGCCCCTATGGATGTGCGGCGGGGCGCGGCTTGAATCCCTGCGCGAGTGGTCTCCACCCGCGCAGGATCGATGAGTTGCCCCTTGTGTATTCTTGATGGCTTTTCGCCTCCCCGCTCTCCGGCGGGGTTTGCCCGTTTGCCTCCTGTCTGGAAGGCCCGAGCCGTTGCGCCTCATGTACTCCCCGGGGCGGGGCATGTCAGTGCGTAATTCTACTTATTGGGCAAGGACCGAAACCTTTGCCGCGAGTTCACGGCGGGGACGGCCCGCGTCGGCTTCAGGGCTCCCCGACCTTCTTCCTGAAGACGTTCCTGACGGCCTCCTTGCTCACGTGCATGACCACGGCACGCTCGAGGAAGTTCCTCGGCTCGTAGGCGGGGATGTCCCTCTCGATGACGGTGATCTGGAAAAAGATGTCGCTGGCGCAGCCTCCCAGCCCGAGGGCGCCCTTGTCGAACTGGGTGATCTCCCCGATGAAGATGATCGGGCGGTCGGCACCCCATGCGAGTGCGGCCTTCGTTGCCCCCTCGTCCGCCGTCGGCCAGGACATGAGGAGGATTTCCGCATTGGATCCTACCGTCAGCACCGCCTCGGTGGCATCCATCTCGAGGACACGGTGGTGCAGCCCAATCTCGTGGCCGTCGTGACCCGCGAACTGGCTCGTGGCGATGATGTCTACGCCCCGTGAGGCGAGCTTGGACGCGAGCAGGCCGTTGCCTGCAAAGACCTCGAGGACCGTCCTGTTCCCGATGATCCCTACCAGCTCGTCCAGGAACGGATCCGTGAAGTTTCCGTATGAGACCGGATCGTGCTTCATAGGCATTTCCTGCCAGACATAGGCGTGGAATGCAATCTCCAGGGCCGAAAACCCCGCATCTGGAATGGGATAGGACGGAAATTATGGTTAGCGAGGGACTGCCAAGCTTACGGAGGTGGCTTCCGCGCGGGCCGGACATGGGCTGGATAGGTCTTCAGGATCGAGCCTGAAGTGCTGCCTTCCCCCTGTCAGGCCCCGAACCTGAAGCCGTCCAGCGTCTCCGGTTCGAGTTCCCATTCGTCCCCGGACCCGGAGCCGTATAGGTTGCTGTTGTCGACGACATGCTCCCCCGATGTGATGTCCACCGCCTTGATGTTCGTGGCCATCGCATCGGGGCCGAGGGTCTCGGTGGTGAACTGCACCATGTGCCGTGCGGTCTTCTCGGCGCCTCCCTTCGTGGTGGGATGCCCGAGGGCCATGAGGCCTTCAGGCGTGTCCAGGACGACCTGGTGCGTCAGCAGCTTCTGGGACTCGGCCTCCCAACGTGCCTTGTCGGCGATGATGCGCCCGCCAAGGCCATAGACGGGGCCGCCTGCATTGTCCGCGGCAGGGCCGACGATCATCGGTCCGAGCGGGTTTCCCGGCTTGCCCTTGGCGTCGGAGATGATGATGGTCCCGTCCCTGCCGACCGTGTAGCCGTAGTCCTCCGGATACTTGGGCAGCCGCTCCTCGACCTCCTTGCCGTCGATGCGAAGGCCTGGGACTTCCGGCCCTTCCTTGAGGCCGAACAGCTTGAGCTGGAGGGAGTTGTAGTTCCCCTGGATGACGGCATCCACGTAGGCGGCGCTGTCGCCTTCCCGCAGGAATCGCCGACCGAGGGGAGAGTCCTTGCCGTGACCGGCTACGAATGATGTCTCGGGTTCCGTGCTCATGGTGCCCCCTGTACCCGGTGTCCGTTACGAAGGATAGCACTTCCTCACGCAAGGAAATCCAGCTCAACGACAGGGCGGCGGGCTTGATCGGCGGGAAGCCGGCCGAACCGGATACGGAAAGGCCCGGCAAGCCTGATGGGGCTGGTGCCGGGCCTCTGCTCGGTTCCCAAAGCGGGATCACTTCCGGAAGGCACTACTTGGGACCGCGGTACTCCTGTGAGGTATCCTCGTCGTTCTGGGGAGCGCCGTCGTTGACGACGCCCTTCCGGTCAAGAATGCGCTGGCGCACCGCCGACACGTCGACCCTCACCAGGTGAGAATCCAACCGGACTTCCTTTTCGGGTTGGCGTGTCGAGGACCAAGGGTGGACCTCCCTCTTCGGGAACGGCGTCAGGAAGCTTTCCTTGTCGAGTCCGCGGGTCTCCATGAGCCCACTGATGCGCTCCCCGATGAAATTTATGGCGGGGGCAGGAGTGTGCGGGATGGCCGTGTACTCGAAGTCACTTCTGCCGCTGTTGCTGAATTCCTCCGCCAACTCCCTGGCCTTGGCTTCGGGCATCGGTCCCGTGGTGCCGGAAGCGCCCGTGTGCTTGAAGTGCCAGCGGACGACGTGGGTACCCTTCTCCTGAGGCTGATCCGCCTGGCTCATGTCGGGCGGGTTCGCTCCGGCCTCGCGGAGAGCTGCCTGGACGCGCTCGTCCTCGAGCCACTGCTTCTTGGTGACCTTCTCACCCGAGAGGAAGTAGGCGACGCCGTCCGGCCCGGTTTCGGCCGGCCCGAGGAGGTTCTCGGTCTCTCCGGTCTGTGCGTTCACGATCTCGACGGTCTTCCTGCCGAGAATCTCCCGATGGGTCTCCTTCGGGTAGCTCGGGACCACGCACACGTTCCCCACGAGCGGTGCACTAAGGGTCTGTCTGGTGAACCATTCCTTCACCTCGTTGACCGGGATCGAATCCGCGTGAACGACGCCGCTGGCCTCCATCCTGACATAGTCGATCTCGTTGGCCGGGTTGCGGACGATGTCCTTGTCGTTGATCCAAGTGTTGCCCCGCCTCGAGAGTGACTGGTACTTGGGGTTCGGATTACGAAGATCACTCATGGGCACCCTCTCTGTTCGGTTTTTGCCCGGCAACGGTTCCAGTGAACCAGAAGCCGGGCCTGAGCAATGGCGTCACGATTCCTTTGGGTCAGGGACTGAATCTGGGGAAGCCGACGTCGTCCAGAGCGTCCTCCGCTTCATCCTGGAACCTTCCCCTGACCAGGCCCGCTTGCGCCATGAAGTCGTCGATCTCCTCGCGCGTTGCAGGCTGGAACTTGCGGGAATAGGCCGCGTGCTCGATGTCCGGGCACAGCACGTTCATCTCCGCCACGAGACGCTCTGCGAGATCCTGCGGGATCGGCGGGCCGTATCCCGTGGCCCCAGTGGCCTTGTTCCGCCAACTGATCCTATGGGTGTGCTCCGCGTCGACGATGCCCATGTCGATCCAGGCCTGCGTCGATTGGCGGTCCTCGAAGTAGTGTTGGTTGATGCCTCCCCTGACGGCGAGGTCGAGGGGGTTGTCGAGTTCTCCCTTCTCATTCCTGACGAGGACGATCCCGCTGGAATTCACCTCATAGGTGTGGGACGGCGGCATGTGCGGAAGGCGGGAGGCGGGCAAGTTGGCCTTGAGTGCTGCCTTCACCCTGGGGTCTTCCATCCACGTGTCGTGGTCGAGCTGCTTGCCCTCCAGGAAGTGGAACGATCCTGCCTCGCTCACCATGGCCGGGCCGAGCGGGTTGCTGAGCTTCTCCACGCCGTTCCCGATCTCGTAGACCCGGACGACTCCCTTCCCGTCGACACGATGGGTGTGTGTCTGGGCAGGATAGTTCGGAACCGCATAGACGACGTGGAGCGGGAACTGGTCCTTCACTTCCTTGAGCTTGTCCGCGACTTGGTACTGTGCGACCGGATCGGTGTAGGACATGCTTCCAGTGACCGTGTTCCTGGCCGCGATGTACGCGATCTCGCTCAGGTTGTCCCTGACCTCGAGTTCGCTCAGTGTCCATGCGCTGCTGCGCTCCCGGAGCGGGACATAGTGAGGGTTGGCACCAGGCGACGGACGGGGCGCTGGCGCCTTCCGTTCGTTGATCGTGATGGTGCCCTTTTCGGAGACGCTGTAACCCCGCTCGGGATCGGAATGAGGACGGTTCGGCACGACCCAGAAGTCGAAGCCAGGGTTCTTCTTCCGGTTCACCTCAGCCGTGATCTTGAGGGAGGCCGTTTGCTGCGGCTCATTGGAAACGAGGTAGGATCGCCCGATCACGCGATCATGGACGATCATGAACGACTCGGTATCCATGTCCGCTACGAGATTGTCCAAGCGGTTGCGGAGGCGGCCGAACCTTTCACGGAACGACTCGCGTCCTTGGTTCCCCTCGCGGGTACGGTTCCATGGTGCCGACGGCATGGCGATTGTCTCGAAGTGGGCGTCCGCCGGTTCCTTGCGATCCAGCCAGTCCCGCGTGCCATCACTCTCAAGGAATTCGTTGGCTGCCGCCTCGGGAGGCAATGCCTGGACCGGCTCGGAGGAGCCCAGCGGCATGTGTTTGCCCCTCTTCGACGCGATATCGTATATGTCGAGCGGCACGTGTCCGGGTTTGCCTTCCTTGACGATCGCGGACTTGGGTTGGTCACTCATGCGGGTCCTCCTGTAGCTGCCCTATCCTGCATCAGGAGCACGAAAGCAAGGAGTGCGGGACGCTCGGGAAGTCCAATAGCGATATTGCAGTCGCCTACCTAGCGGACTGCGTCTGGCGGAGGGGACTTGGCGCTCCTCGACATCATGAGCGCGACGAAGGAGATGAGTGCCAGAATGATCGCCACCAAGGCCCCGGCGTACTTCGCTCCCGAGATGTGCTCGGCCGCGATGGCAGCCGCGAAGGCGCCCCAAAGGCAGATGTCGTGGATCCGGCGAGATTTCATGATGGTCATTCCGATCTCCGCATCCCTCTAACTGGCATTGAAGGGCGCGACGCGCTCATCGACCAGGCTCTCGGAATCATGGTCCTCTTTCCGGTAGGCGTCGAGGATGTCCTGCGGGTAGTTCACCTTCACCCCGAGATGCTCCGCCAACTGGGCAATGGTCTTGACGTGCCCGTATCCGGTCTCGCGCTCATGCAGGTACACGAGGATCTCGAGCGGGGAATGGAAGCCGATCCACTGGCTCTCGCCGCCCAAGGCTTCCTTGATCGCCTCGAACTCGGCCTGCCGGGCCTTCTCGATGCGGACGCCGCGCCTGATCTCGGGGGTGATCTCCATGGCCATTCTCCTCTCGGGATCATCAAACGATGTCGGCGAGCTTACGACATTGGGCAGGTGCGGCGGTTCTGCTGACGCCGGCGATCAGGACTTGTCCTTGCCTGTCTCACCCCTGTCCAGTCGGTCACAGAGGCTCGACACGCCGACGCCGACGAAGGTCGAGCCGTCGCTGCGACGGTAGACCGTTTCCTTGAAAGTCCAGATGCTGCCGACTCTCAGCTTCTCCCAGCTTCCGCAGCGTTTGGACACGCTCAGGCTCTTGTGGACCTGCCCCGTCTCGACGTCGCGGACAGTCACCTCGAAGCGCTTCGGCGGCTTGAGGGCGGTGATCTCGTACGTCTTCTCCACCGTCTGGACGGGTTCGGGCATGCAGGCCGCCAGCGTGAGGACGGCGGAGACGGCAAGCAGGGTTCTCATCATCTTCATCTCTCTCGAATCCTTCTCAGCCCAGCCGCTTGCAGAGGTCGGTCACGTCGACCCTGGTGTAGGTGGTGCCGTTCTCTCTGCGGTAGGTGGTCTCGGGGAACGTCCAGCGGCTGCCCTCCTTGGCCCGGTACCAGCCGGAGCACCGCCGGGCGACGAAGTGCCTTCCGAGGTCCTTCCCCGATTCAACGTCGCGGATGGAGACGCGGAAGCTCCTCTGCCTCTTGCGCGTGTACCGCGGCGCAGTGACGTCCGTGATCTCGTACGTCTTCACGGTGGTGCCGACGACCTCGTCGGGCTTGACGAGGCCGCAGCCGGACAGGGCGACGGCCACGAACCCCGCAACCAGAAGCTTCCTCATCAGGGACAACCCGTTCATGTTCAGCTCACCCACCGAGACGCTGGCAGAGACTGGACACGTCGACCCGCGAGTACGTCGCACCGTTCGGATAGCGGTACGTGGTCTCGGGGAAGGTCCAGGTGCTGGATGGCTGAAGCTTCCGCCATTTGTGGAGGCACTTCTGCACGGTGTACCTGCCGACATCCTTCCCGGTCTCGACATCGCGCAGTGCGATTCGGAACCTCCACGGCCTGCCGCCGGCCCGCGACCTGAGCCGAGTGACCTCGTAGGCCTTCTCCTTCGTGGATACGATCTCGAGTTCGGGTTTGGAGAGGCAGCCGCTCAACGTAAGGAGTGCGATCGCGGCGACGAGCGCTGCCTTCATGGTCCTGATTCCTTGCATGCTCATTGTCCTGCCACCTCCACCACGGCCTTCCTGGTGCCTGGGGTTCCCGGGAAGATGCTGACGTCGAGGACATACTCCCCGGTGCCGGGAATGACCCCGCCGAGGTCGATGTAGACGCGCACGCCGCGCTCGATCGCGGCCGCGCCGTCCCGAAGGCGGGTGGCGAGGTCGATGAGCAGCGGCTTGCTGCGTGCCGTCACGTAGACGTTCCGGTATCCGTCCCGGCGGTGGTAGTGCTCCACTCGCCCGTTGACCTTCACGGCGTCGGGTCTCACCGAGTGCGTCGGGAGGAGCTTGCGCAGGTGCCAGCGGGCCGCGTGGGCCAGCTCCCAGTGCGTCGTCGAGACCTTGCTCATGGAGGGTGAGTCCTGTCCTGAATGGACGCCCTACATGAGGTCCGATGGGCCGACTGTCAAGGATTTAATCCTTGGGTCAACAGGACAGGCCGTCGTCTCAGGCGTATCGTCTCAGGTTGTGAAGGATGAGGTCGATCTCGCTCTGGAGGCCGATCCACCCGCTTTCCGTATGGACAGTGGACCCCGGCCTCGGGTTCCTGATCTGGTCGACGACGTACGCGCGCCTCGCCTCCAGTTCGCGGATGAACTCGTCGCGGTAGTCCTTGGGAGGCGTGGTCATCTGTTCCATGTCGTGATCCTCTGCCCTGCAACGGGATGGTGGTTAGCGCGCGATGCTGTCGAGGAAGCGTTCACGCAGCCCCTCGACGAGAGCCGGGATGCCTGTCCTGTCGGAAAGGGAGGCGACGGCCTCGGCGGTTGCCGTGAGGGCGTCCACCACCGTGCCGGGCTCGAACTCGCTCAGGCGGTCGATGACGGCGCGCGGGAAGAACACGAGGTTCATGGCGGCTGCGACGCACACGACGGCGAGCACCTTCCAGACCCGGGAGGTGGCCGCGTCCTCATGCCGGGACGGAGCCGCGTCGAGGACGGGGATCGATGCCTGGGCAGCAGCGGTGCCGTGCAATGGGTTGTGGAGGACCTGGGTGTCCATGCTCTCTCTCCGAAACCGTCAGAACTGGAAGTAGATGAAGGGTGGCACACCGGACGGCCCCGTGATCGCGACGGCCGCCACGCAGATGCCCGCCACGGCGGCCTGCCCTGCCGGGTTGAGCGCGCCGAGCCACGCACCCATCCGGTCCATGGGCCGCCGCGGGATGAAGTGGACCGCCATGCCGGCCGCGATGAGGGCGAGCACGAAGGGCGTCAGGATCGTGGGGACGTCGGCCCCGCCCGTTCCGATGCTCCGGAAGTAGCCGAGCGCGGTCTCGAGGTCCGGCGACCGGAAGAACACCCATGCCACGCAGACGAAGGCGAAGGTCGAGGCCCAGCGCAGGACCTTGACGGGCACGGAGGCATCCTTGCTCACCTCGTGCAGGCCGAGGGCGCGCTCGATCACGAGGCCGATGCCGTGGATGGCTCCCCAGACGATGAACTGGAGGCCGGCCCCGTGCCACAGGCCGCCGAGCAGCATGACGAGGAAGAGGTTGCGGTACATCCTCAGGCGGCCGCCCTTGCTGCCCCCGAGCGGGATGTACAGGTAGTCGCGCAGCCAGGAGGACAGCGTGATGTGCCAGCGGCGCCAGAAGTCCTGGATCGTCAGCGCACGGTAGGGCTGGTTGAAGTTCGCCGGGAACTGGTAGCCGAGGAGGTTGGCCACGCCCGTCGCGATGTCCGTGTAGGCGCTGAAGTCGCAGAAGATGACGACGGCGTAGCCGACCATGGCCACGAGCAGGTCGATGCCCGATGCGTTCGCCGGATCGCTGAAGACGGGGTCGACAAGCATGGTCGAGAGATGGCCCGCGATGACGACCTTCTTGAACAGGCCTCCGAGGATGAGGAGGAGGCTCGGACCGAGCTGGACGTTCCTCGGGTCGCTCGGTTTCGCGAGCTGGTGCATGAACTCGGCAGCGCGGACGATGGGGCCGGCCACGAGGTGCGGGAAGAACGCCATGTAGAGCATCACGTCGACGAGCGACCTGGAGACCTCGACCTTGCCGCGCCGGATGTCGACCACGTACGAGATGCCGTGGAAGGTCAGGAAGGAGATCGCCACGGGCAGGGCCACGTCCGCCGTGCCGAGGTCGACGTTGACGCCCGCCATCAGGAACAGGTTGTGGAGCTGCGCGGAGAGGAAGTCGAAGTACTTGAAGTAGCCGAGCAGGCCGAGGTTCAGGGTGACCGCGATGGCCGTGACGGCATTCCTGCCCTTGTCGCTCTTCGCAGAGCCGAGCCACAGGCCGAACAGGTAGTTGCCCACCGAGCTCGCCCCGAGCAGGAAGATGAATCGCCAGTCCCACTGCGCGTAGAAGAAGTAGCTGGCCAGGACCAGCAGGAGCTTCTTCGCGGAGTTGCGGCTGTTCAGCGCCCACGTGGCTCCGAACATCAGGATGAAGAAGACGAGGAAATCGATGGTGGGGAAGAGCATGTCTTACCTCGAGGCCTGGGCGATCAGTGGTTCAAGGAAATTCGCGAATGACCGGGCGCTCAGCTCGTACCCGGCCCTGGTGAGGTGCACGCGGTCGCTGGCCATGAGCCTGGGGTTCGCCGCTGCCCACTGGGCGGGTCCGCACCTCCCGGGCATCACGGACGACCAATCCCAGACGGGGAGCTTCTGCCTCTTGCCGATGTCGAGGACGGCCGAGCGGACGCGGTCGAGCTTGGGCGGCGTCGGGCTTCCGCAGGCTGTGTCCTTCGCCCTTCCCTTCACCCGGTTGGCGTGCGGAGGGGCAATCAGGACGACCCTTGCCTTCGGCAGGGCTGCGCGGACCTTCCCGAGGGCCTCCTCGTAGCGGGCGGCGTATTCCTCGAGGTCAAGTCCGTCGTCGAATCCCTCGTTCGTCCCGAATGCGATCACGACGATGCTGGGATCGAGCCGCTTCAGGTCTGCGGCGAGGGCCTTCGGGTCCATCCTGTTGATGACGTCGACGGTTGCGCCCGGGAAGCCGACGCGGCTGTAGGAGAGTCCCTGCGTGCGGTCGAGGAGGCTGATGCCGGAGACGGTCACCGGAGCGTCGCTGGCCGTCCTGATCCCGACGCGCGTCAGCGTCCCCTGCGGTCCGACCGGAACCTTGACGACGAAGCGCCCCTGCCGTGCGGCCTCGAGGGAGTGGCGGACGGGCTTCTGGTCATCGATGCTGACCTCGATCACGCCTTGGCCCGGTCCTGACATGGCCTCGATCTCGACGGGACCACTCGGGATCGGCGTCTCGGTCGAGACAGTGATCGTCTCGCCGGCACGCTTCGCCGTGGCGTTGAAGCCGGACAGGCCGAACGCCTCGTTATCGGACGGTTTCCGGAGCGACGAGTAGGCCCAGCCTCGGGAGGCGGAGACGGTCACGGCCGAGTGCCGCACTCCGGCGTGGGGACGTCCGGCCTCGATGTAGCCGGGTCCGCCGTTCCCGAACCGTGCCTGAAGGACGCGGCGGGCCTCGCCCGTGAAGAAGTCGGCTGCGGTATGGCTGTCGCCGATCTGGAGGATGCGCAGGTTCCCGTCGCGGGCACGGGGCGTCGCCTTGCGCTGCCCTTCCTCCGGCTGTGCCTCACGGGTCACGGGTGCTTTCGTGGCGGACTGCTCCGGGCGGTGGGTGCAGGCAGCCGTCCCCATGAGCAAGGCGATCACGGCCGCCATCACGGCGGAAACCGTCATGTGACTGCGTTGCCTCTCCGGTCTCAGGGGCCTTCCCACGATGCTACCCCTCGCACTTCAGGCGGGCGGCGCCGAGCTTCGCCTCGAGGTGGCTCACGATCTTCGGGGACAGGTACTGGGCGATCTGGTCGTAGCCGGGTCCGGTGAAGTGGATGCCGTCAGATGCACGGATCTGGACCTTCGCCCCGCTCGGGTCGGTCCAGTAGCTCTGGAACGTCTCCTCCTTGTCCGTGCTCGCGCGCCAAGGCTCCACGAAGGCTGCCTTTTCGCCGTAGCCCTCGATCACCGAGCGGTAGAGGGCGTTCTTCGCGATGCCGTCCTCGTGGGCGACCTTGTCCCGCAGGCTGGGGATGCCGAGCCAGAGCGTTCCCGCGGGAGCCGCAGCGGCGCCCTTCAGGAAGGCAGTGACCTGGTCGGAGTAGCGGGCCTGCCAGTCGGGTTCGCCGAAGGAGACGCGGACGCTGGCCGCGGGATCGACCACCCCGGTCCTGTCATTGAGGCCGAAGGAGGCCACTACGAGGTCCGCGCCCGTCTCGGGCACCATGGAGCCGATCTTCTCCGGCCACTTGAAGCGGTCGGCGCGGGCGAGGCCCGTCCCGATCTCAGCGTGGCGGGTGACCTGGATGCGCTTCGACAGGCAGGATTCCTTGGCGATGTGCCGCTGGACGGCCGCGCCGACGCCGTCGCTCATGGAGTCGCCGACGAACACGACCTTCACCTGCGGTTCCTCGGCTACGGAAGGCACGGCGGAGAGGACGGCAGCCGTGATCCCGAGGACGCAGGCCGAGGCGGTAAGGCGGAAGTGGCTGAGGGTGGCGTTCATCGGCTTCTCTCGATCTGCGCGGATTGCTTGAGCTTCTGGGCGGCGGGGCGCTTGGAGGGCTTCCCGCCGCGTGGCTTCGCAGCCGGGGCGGAGCGCGTTTCAGCGGGAGCTGCCGTCTCGGGGAGGCCTGCGGCCTGCCGTGCCCGCGACCAGAGCATGCCGTAGCCGCGCATCGTGAAGTGGATGCCGTCGCCTGCCTTGAGGCTCGCGTTGCAGAGCGCCTGGTCGGCGATGCTGACGTAGGACACGCCTGCCCGGCCGGAGAGTCGCGAGCGCAGGATCTGGTCGAGGCGCTGGACGTTGCCGTTCCAGGCCTTCAGCACGCAGGGAGGGCCGACCCACACGACGCGGTTGCCCGTCTCCTGGGCCGCCGAGACGATCCTGTCGATGCCCTGCTCGACCCCGGCGATGCTGCCGACCGCGTCGTTGGTCCCGAGGCTCAGGATCGCGACCGAACCCTTGGGCGCACGCCGGATCTGGGAGACCGCGTCGGAGCTGCGGATGCCAACGCCGTTGTGGGCAAGGCGCGGGATGCCTCCCGCCATGGATATGCCGACGCCGATGCTGTCTCCGAGGACGATCGCGCCTGACGCGTGGGCGGGGAACGTGGAAACCACCTGCAATGCGGCGGCGGCGGCCAGCATCCGGCAGAAGGACGTGATGTTGCTCATGGCAGGGTCTCGCCTCCCTGTCAGAGCGCGGGGCGGACGGACGGGAGGTCAGGCGTCACGCCGAAGCCCTTCCCCCGGTAGGAACGGTGTACCCAGCCACTCATCATCGACCCTCGTCCAGGCGCGGGTCTCTCGGCGAGGCCCGAATTGGTTTACAAAGACATGCCTCCCCTGCGGGCGACAACAGGATGATGTTGGGACGAATCCTTTCGGGCGCACAAGGGGTGTTTCAGGTATTCCAAGGATTCATTTGCGGGTTCGCCGAGGAACGCGGCGGGTCGTCACGGGCCTCCGGAGGCGTTCGGGTGCCGGCCCTGCGCCTTTCCGCCTCTCCTTGGCGTGCTCCGGTCACGGCAGCCGGGCGACGGCAGCGCACCCGCCTGCCGATGGCGCAATAAAAAAGGGCGGCCCCGAAGGACCGCCCCGCTGGCCGAACCGACGACGGTTCAAAGCCACTTCTTCTCCTTGCTCGCCACGTAGGTCTCGTTGAAGGCCTCGTCCGACTTGGTGAGGTAGATGACGCCCTCGATGATCGAGACGATGACGATGCCTGCCATCACGAGGAAGCTACCCGACTTCAGGATGAAGGCGAGGAAGGAGCCGAGCATCATGTAGAGCGTGAAGATGGAGTCGTGGATGATGTAGCTGACCACGAACGCGCCGAGGGTCAGCAGTCCGGTCTGCGTGCGGCCGAGATAGAACTTGTGGACGCCGAGGGAGCCGAGCAGGAGGGCCAGGATGCCGGCCGCGACCTTGTTCTTCTCGCCCGTGGAGCCGGCTCCTGCGGAAGCGCCGGAGAGCGGGAACACCTCGTTCGCCTCGTTGTCGTTGGCGACCTCGAAGTCGACCTTCTGTCCCGCGCGCAGGGACGTCACGCCAGCGCCGAGGCTGGACCCCGTCAGCTTGTAGCGCTTGCCGTCGTCGCCGCTGATGGCGCCGGAGCGAGACTGTTGATCGAAACCAAGAACCGTGCCCTGCATGGAAACCCCCGAATGTATGCGGACCGCCCAAGTGCGATCCGGGGCCGCGTCGTCGAACCCAGGACTCACGCAGCGGCATATCCTTTATATGCTCAGGCTGAGAAAGCAAGAGGAAAATGAGGACTCGGCCAGTATGCTCCAGAGGATTCCGCCGTGCCCCGACGCCCTGTCGAGGTGACGGCGCCAAACGCGAAGGGCGGCCCCGAAGGACCGCCCTGACAAAAGCTCACGTGAGCCGGCCTATTTGCGGAGGACGTACTTCTCGTAGAAGGCGTCGTCCGACTTCGTGAGGATCAGGATGGCGTCGAGCAGCGACATGCAGACGAGCACGAGAAGCCCGATGAAGCCGAGGATCGTGAAGACGATGCCCACCTCTCCGGCCGAGAAGGCGACCGCGGGAGCGACGACGATGATGGACGCGTAGCTCATGATGAGCATGAGGATCCGGAACACTCCGCCGAGGGGGCGACCCAGATAGAACTTGTGGACGCCGAGTCCGCCGAGGAACAGCGCCAGCAGGCCGGCCACGACCTTGGACTTGCCGCCCGGGGCTGAGGCCGAGTAGGCCTTGATCGGGAAGACGTCGTTCGCCTGGTTGTCGTTGGCGACCTCGAAGTCGACCTCCTGCCCGGCTATGAGTCCCTTGACCCCAGCGCCGAGGCTCGCGCCGGAGAGCGCATAGCGCTTGCCGTCGTCGCCGCTGATCGTTCCGGCGCCAGTCTTCGTATCGAATGCAAGTACCTTGCCGCGCATCAAACCCTCCAATGTGAGCGGACCGCCACGTCGCAGTCCCGTGCCGCGATGCCGAGCGCACGGTCAAGGCGACGACTACCCATGTCCTGGTTCCCTGACGATTTCAAGCCCGACACCCGCTGACGAAGGACTCTTCGGGGGACTGGTCCCCGTGGACCAAAAAAGAAGGGCGGCCCCGAAGGACCGCCCCGTCCCGCGTCCGGGTCCGGTCAGAGCCAGTTCTTCTCGCCGACCACGTAGGTCTCGTAGAACTCCGCGTCGGACTTCGTGAGGTAGATGATGCCCTCGATGAACGCGATGACCATGTTCGCGAAGCCGGGAAGGATGAAGAGCCACCAGCCGAAGATGCCCAGAAGCAGGTGGATGATGCCCGGGGTGGTCTTGCCGAGGTAGAACTTGTGGATGCCCAGCGAGCCGAGGAAGATGGCCAGCAGGCCGGCGACGACCTTGGACTTCTCGCCGGATCCGGAGCCTGAGGCGGCGCCCTTGAGCGGGAACACCTCGGTGGCCGTCTTGGTTTCGCCCTCTTCCTTCGCCACGAAGTCGACTTCCTGTCCCGGCATGAGGAGCTTCACGCCCGCGCCGAGGTCGGTGCCCACCAGGGTGTAGCGGGTGCCGTCATCGGTCGAGATGGTGCCCTTGCCAGTCTGAACGTCGAAACCAAGTACCTTGCCGCGCATGTGTGCCCCCAATCCAAAAAAACGGGTCCGCCGAAGGACCCATGGCCTAGAATGAACCGCAACAGGAGCGGCTTCAATAGTTCACCCCTAGAAGGATTCATTTAGGATTTCAAGCCCAGGCACGAAGATGTTAACAACATGGTAAAGGAGGAAGGCGTTGCTCACCATACTAGGATTCGCCGATGCGTCAGAGGCCTGGCCCGAGTTCGACGCGGTGATCAGCATCGAGGACGTGGAGAGGGGATCGAAGCTCCGCCTCCCCGCCGGAGCCGACACCGACCACCTCGTCCTCCAGTTCCACGACCTCGACCATCCTGACGGTGAGACCGTCGTCTGCACTCGCGAGCACGTTCAGCAGGCGCTCGACTTCGCCCGCAAGCACGAGGGCGGCAGGCTTCTCCTGCACTGCCAGGCCGGCAAGTGCCGCTCGCCGGGGATCGCGCTGGCCATCCTCGCCGACCGCCTCGGGCCGGGACGCGAGGCCGACGCGGTGAAGAGGCTTCTCGAGATCAGGGAGGTGGCTGCGCCCAACCTCGTCGTCCTGGCCCTAGCCGACGCCGTGCTGGGGCGGGAGGGTCGCCTCGTGCAGGCGTGGATGGCGCATGAGGAAGGCAACGAGCGGATCGCCCGGCTGCGCAGGATCAAGCAGGAGTCATGGGAGCGCTTCTGGGCAAAGGGCGGCAGGTGAGCGGGCGCAAGGTACAGGGCGCCCCCGAGCTCGCCACGATGGATACATCCATGGATGCGAGGGCATGCACTGGCCGGCCGATCCTCTGCGTATGCTGAACGAGAGGGCAGACCTCGCCGGGAACTTCGACGATGACCCACACCACATCCCAGGATACTGATCGCCCGGCGGACGCGCATGCCCTCGCCACGTGCTCCATCCAGGCCCGCGCAAGCCTATGGGCACTCGCTTCCGTGCTCGCCGTGTGCGCCGCCTACGAATTGACGGGTGGTTCACGTTCCTGGGTCTGGAGCAACAGCACGTTCTTGGGCAATACGGAGAACTTCGTATTATCCCTGCCGCCAGCGATATACGCCACGGTCTACTGCATATTCGTTTCGATCTCGTCCTCCAGCGAGGGCCTACGTCGGTATGCCTACACGACCGCAGCGGCCATCCTCCCTTCGGTTCTGTTCCTCCCCATTGGGCTTGCCCCCATGGGTGACGGGCCTCTCATCTTTTCGCTTTCCGTCTCGGTGGCCTTTTTCGTCGCCGTCGGGCTTCCGTCCTTGCAGGGCGCGATTGGCATGCTGGGTATCATCATGGGTATGGTTTCAGGCCTCGCTGCCGCCTCGGCGATGACGGTCGTTCCGTTCGCACTATCCGAGAGGAACCATCCCGCACTCCGACGCGTCCAAATCTGGAGGCACTTGCTGGGCATTTTTGTGACTGGGGGCCTGACGGCCTGCCTATACATGATCGCGGTGAACGTGAACGTGCGGGGCAGCATCCTGCTCGGCCCACTCTGCTTCATTCCTCATGTCCTGGCTGTGGGCGGGCTGATGGAAGCACTCCGTCTGTCCAGGAAGCCAGGGCAGAACAGTGAAGCCTCCGCATAGAGGGATGCACCGACCGCCCACGCTGGTCATTCTCCGCCCAATGGCGGCTTGCAGCTAATCCTGCCCTGGCATAGGTGTACGCCATGTCTTTGCCCCGTTCCCTCCAGGAGGTCTCCAACGGTTGGATCATCAACCGGACCGCCTTCGGCCATGCGTTCCAGGTCCGGTGCCGCCAGGAGGACATGTTCGGTGCGCTGGCCGGCTGCGGTTTCTTCGATGGCGGTTGCCTCTCCCTGGCTCTTGCCGTCCGGAACATCCTGGGCGCAGACCAATGCCGGATCCGCTTCATCGGCCGGGATGGCCGCCTCGATCACGCCGTCGCTGAGATCGGCATCTCCGGGATGTCGGTCTTCCTGGATGCCGACGGGATCGGGCTAGCCCTCGACCTCCTGATGAAAATGCGGAATGTCGAGGGACTCAAAGGCCCGCTCACGATGCACGAGGCCACCCTCGAGGAGGCTGCCCGCGCAGGGATCGTTGATGGGGAACAGGTGTCCTTGAGGCTCGCCGAGCTCCTGCGTCCCTTCTTCGGGACGTATCCCGATCCGACCCAGTGGCTCGTGCCCCGCCCTGCCCCGCTCATCGAGCGGCACCGTCGCCTGATCGTGCACGACGGCGAACCCGATCCTGTGGAACTCGAGTCCCTCCTGCATGCCGAGGCGAATACGCCTCCGCAGGTGTAGCGCCCGGCACGAAATGGGAAGGGCAACCCAGGCCGCTCCCACCGTCCCAATCCCGTGTCCCATGCTCCAGACAGCCTCATGGTGTTCGTGCAGGTTCGGGAGGAAGCGATGCTGGGCATGGCGTTGGATTACTGGCTCGGTGACAAGGGCCTCGACAGGCTCAAGAACCTCAAGAGGCAGGACATGCTGACCGCCGATCAGTTCCACTTGGGGCTGAGGATCGCGCACAAAATCCAGAGGCCCTGGCTGTTCGAGTCCGTGACGGCCAACATCCAGCTATTCAGGGAATGCCTCATCCAGGTGCTCGAGCCGGAGGACATGGTGAGGTTGGGCCTAGATGCGGGAACGCCGAGCATAGGCGTCGGCTACCCCGTCGAGGCGTTGCTCCTCGACAACTTCAGGAAGTTCCCTGCGGAGCATGAGATTTGGGAGCGGCTGGAGAAGGCCGTATTCAGTCGCCAGAGGGAGCTGGAACCCAGAGAGTACTGGAATGCGGCAGCCGACGGCCATGAACCGACCGAAGCCGGGACGGCTCCGCTGCAAGGCGAACCGGAAGATTTCGGGTCGACCTTCTTCGCGAGGCTCCAGGCACGGGTCTCCGATCTCATGCCCAGCTTGGCGGCGCCGAGTCCGGACGACCCTGACTACGATACCAGGAAGAAGGTATGGGACATGCGTCAGGCCATCTCCGATCCGGAATTCCGGGGCAGGATGACGGATGACCGCCTCAAGCTGCTCGAGGTCATGACGGCTGCGGGTGTCGCCTACGAAGCGATCACGGAGGCCGCGCTGGGAGGCGAGAGGTATCTCAGGGAGCGGATCGTCTCCATCCTGACCTCCGACAACCGGAAGCTTCTGGGACTGGATCCCGATCGCTCGTTCAATTCCGCCTTCCCCGCAGAGAAGGTGCTTGCAAGAGGACTCGATGCCCTGAGTGTCGGCCAAGCACGCATGATCTTGGACGACCTGAACGACGCGATCCTGTTGCGTCCCGATCCCCGTGCAGGGGCGGAGATCGTCCCAGACGCCCAAGGCGATCTCAACTTCGAGAGAAACATGGAGGAGTACTGGGACCGCAGGGGGCCTGAGTGCTGAGAGGGCAAAGGAAAGGGCGGCCGAAGCCGCCCTCCCCGATCATGACGTCCGCCTTCCCGATCAGATGACGTAGAAGTCCTTGTAGGTCAGCGACAGGTTCTTCGAGAGCTGGGCGAAGGCCACGGCCTCGCCCGACCCGGAACCGTCCGCGTCGTAGGAGAGGACACCCGTCTTCTTGTTGTAGATCAGGTAGTCGTCCTTGTCCTTGGCCTTCTCCCCGACGACGAAGTAGTCCGACTTGAGCTGAGCCGGCTTGCTGGCCGTGCCCTTGGATCCGAGCTTCGTGAAGACGGCGTTGTCCAGGTGGATGCGGTCGTTCTTCACGTTGAAGTCGACGATGGTGTCGAAGTTGAAGGACCTGTTCTCGGAAGCCGAACCGAGGGCGGTGTCGAAGACGAAGATGTCGGTACCCGTTCCGCCCGTCAGCTTGTCGTTGCCGCCCTTGCCGTTGATGGTGTCGTTGCCGCGCAGGGCGTCGATGGTGTCGTTGCCTTCCGTGCCCACGACGGTGTTCTTGTCGTTGGTGCCCTTGAGCACCTTGCCGTCGACCGGCTTCGGCTCGGGCTTGGGTTCCGGCTTGGGTTCCGGCTTTGGCTCGGGCTTGGGTTCCGGCTTCGGCTCGACGACTGGCGGCTCGACCGGGGGCTGGACGACCGGGGGTTCCGGCTGGACCACGGGAGCCTCTGCCCCGTCGATGACCGGGGGAGTCGTGTCGCCCGAGTGGTTGAACGACAGGCCGTAGAACGAGGTCTGGCCGTAGCCCGTGCCCTGGGTCTCGTTGGTGCCGAGGTAGGTGCCCGCCTTGAAGTAGAGGGTGTCGGTCAGCCACTTGCTGTTGATGGTGTCCTCGGCCGTGTAGACCTTGCCGTCGGCGTAGAGCGTGACGACGATCTTCTGGGCGGTGGCGTTGATGCTGTAAGCGAACTTCTCGTTCGTGGAGACGCTGGGCGCGTTCCCGTTCGCGTCCTTGAAGTAGAACTTGGTCTCGACACCCGTCTTGCCCGCGATGTCGTTCACGAAGTACATCGTGCCGTTATCCCAATACAGGCGACAGAGCTCCGAGTCCTTGCCATGGATCTGGCCTACGATGACCTTGCCCTTCTGTCCGCTGAACAGGGTCGGCACCTCGTCGATCTCGAGCACGGCCTTCATGAAGCCGCCGTCCTTGATGTTCCATGCGGCGTTGGCGGTGCCGTTCATCTCGCGCAGCTCGGAGCGCGCGTACTTGGAGCCGCTGGTGGTCGCGCCGTCGACCGACGCCCTGAAGACCATCGCGCCGTCGCTGGCGGTGTAGAAGTAGCTGGAGTTCTGGTAGCCGGAGAGGTTCTTCACCTCGTATGCGGTGCCGCTAATGTTGCCCGAGGAGTCCACCGGGAGCGTTATCTTCCAGTTGCGGAGGTCGAAGTTCCCGCTGGGGGTCGTCGAAGGATTCAGTGCCATGTGCTGCGCCTCTTACGGACGCCGGGTCTCGATGGATGAAGGATTCGCCCGGCGACAGCCCTTCCTAACTGGAAAGGACTCGCGGCCGCAAGTGCGGCAGATTTGCCTAAACAAGGATTGAGTTCTACGAGTCCCATGAATCCTGGGTTTCGTGAGGCTATATCCTTTGGTGGTAGTGCGATTGTCCCATGCCTGGCACGCGTCCGCCGGCGGGCGGGAGTTCGCCGTTTACCGAAGATCTGATGGACTTCGCGGTCAGGGTGGCCTTCGATGGCGGCGGAAGGAGGCATCCATGAGGAGCGTGCTGGACCCGGAGGTGCTGGTGGTCGAGGACCCGAGGACCCGAGGACCGAGATCGAGGCGTACGCCCTGCGTCACGCCACGGTCCTCCTGATCGGCAACGAGGGCGGGACGGTGACCATGACGCTGGACGAGGACGAGATGCGCAGGCTGGTGGACTTCTTGGAGAGGTTCGCGGCGCCGCCTCGTCACTTTCCGGCCTGTCCATGAGGATGTGGCCATGGATGCCGTCCCCCACCCCCTCGCAGATGCAGTCATGGAGATCGCCGAGCGCGTGCGCCTCGTTCTTGAGGACGCGTGGCCGGCACAGGAGACCTGCCCGGGTGAGGACGAGGCGCCCCGGTCAGCCGGGCAATGCGGCCGCTCCTCGTGCGTGTTGGTCCGCATTCTGTCTGAGGAGCTTCCAGATGGGGAATGGCGCCTCGCGGGTGGCCTCGAGGACGTCGATGACAGCATGAATGCCCACGATCTGGTCCCCGATGCCGGACCCGGAGGCATGGTCTGGAATGGCTGCTGGCAGGATCACTATTGGGTGGTGTCGGAGCCGTACGGACTGATCGTGGACGTGACGGGCGACCAGTTCGGGCACGCCCCGGTCGTTGTCTGCGGCACCCGCGACGATCGCTACAGGGAGAACCTGCTGCCGGGCGTCGCCGAGAGGCATTCCCTGGACTGGAACCTGGACGTGGAGCGTTGGGTCGGCGAGTTCGAGCCAGGCAGACCACGTGCCCTTCGCTGAGATTTGGGAAATGTAGAAGGGGCCCGAAGGCCCCTAGTCGCATCCGGCCGAAGCCATTGCGTGGAAGGAAGGCGCCGGAGCGCCTAAGCGGAACCAAGCCGCATGAGCATTATTCAGCGAGGGCGCAGCCCAGTCAAACCTCAAAGCATCGGCCCTGCCAGTGCGACTGCCTCAGCGGTGAATACGCCGACCGGCTTGTATTCGGTTTCGGCGAATCTCTCCGAGACCCTGACCTGGAACTGGTCGCCATTGGTCAGCATCTCGAAGGCACTCCTGGCAGCATCCTTGTGCCCGGCCTCCTGAACCCAGAATTCGGTCATCAGGTCATATTGGGCGTCACCCGTGTTCGCGTCGCCGAAACCCATCGTGAGCGGAGTGTGCGTCGTGCCGTACTGGGTACCATCCCTCGTGAATACGCTGCTGCTGACCTTCTCCGTCCCGGTCATGAACGTGGAGACCACGACCGGGAGGTGCGGAAACTCAGCCAAGATCCTGAGACCTTTCCTTACGGCTTCGTCCGCATTATCAGCGCGCACTTCCAATCTCGTCCGGATCTTGAAGTTTTTCATGACGTTGTCCTCCTGGTGGTGCGGGCACGATAGCTACGCGCGCTGCAAGCCACCCACGGAGAGCTCAACCGTCACGGACGGGGGGCGCTTCCCGGCTCCTGCTCGAAGGCGCTGGCACGCGTGAACTCGACACCTGGGACGCTGACCACCTTCGAGACCTTCTCGGCGACCCGGATCGTGAAGTCCTCGTCCTCCCCCATGGCTTTGAAGGCCTTCTGGGCTGCGAGCTTCACGCCGTCCGCCTCGACAGTGCAGGTGGCGCTTACGTCGTAGACGGCGTCTCCCATGGTGATCACCGGATTCCCGTCCCAGCGCCCGTAGCCGAGGGAGTCCGGCCTCGTCAGGGAACCGAGCGGCCTGTGAAGGGCCGCAGCCGCGGAGACGATCTCCGAAACGCGGATCGGGAGGGTGTTGTCCTTGGCCATCCTCTCGAAGGCCTGCCTGGCGGCGTCCTGCGGGTCGTCCCCGAGCACCTGGAATTCGATCTCGACCTTGTAGTTCGGCATGCTGCCCTCCTGCTTCATGGGAAGGACGGTACTGACCGCCCCCACAAGCCACAAGGCGACGACGACATGGTCCTTGGACGAGGTCGCAAGCCTCGGCGCTGCTCCCAAGTGAAAGGGGCCTGAAGGCCCCTGCTGCAATCACGTCTATGGCGTTTGGCTCACCTGTATCCGATCGGCGACGGCTCGTCCTCGACCTTGCCCTTGGGCTCGGGCGACAGGAGGGGTCCGAAGTCGAAGGTGCTGAGCTTCCATTCCAGCCTGACGTGGGCTTGGATCACTTCCCTCACCTCCCCGTACAGTTCCGCGATAGCGCCCCGGAGCATGTGATCGGGCAGGTCGTCGATGTTCGTCCACTCCCTGCCCTTGTGCTTGTCGCTTCCTAAGGGCGGGGAGACCCTGACGGCGAGCATCCCGTGGCCCTGATAGGCCTCGAACTGGTGGCGGGGGTAACGCTGCCCCCAGTCATCCAGACGGCGCTGCATCTCCTCCTCGAAACGGCGGCTGATCTCGCTGGAGATTTTCTCGATGCGGCGCTCCGCGTAGGCTACGAGGTCCTTGAAGAAATCGTCTGACACCTGTCGGCTCCCTGATGATGGGCGAGGCCGCGGGCGGCCTTGTCATGACATCGTGCTGATGGATTCCGCATCCCACCAGAACGGTCGGGTCCACCGAGTCCTGACCCTCAACCACAGGATGTGAGTCACCAGGATTCAGTTCATTCGAAGAAAAGGATGGCGCCCTCGGGATGACTCGAACACCCAACCTCCGGTTTAGGAAACCGCTGCTCTGTCCTGTTGAGCTACGAGGGCCTGCGATCTTGGTAAAGGACTCGGTTGCTTCGGTCAACGACGTTTTTGCAAGGACCGGAAACTTTTTTGCTGCGCCCGGGCCGGGCATTCGGCCGAGCGCGATCAGGCGTCGGCGAATACCTCCCCACGCGTGAAAGCCTCGGCCGGCTTGATGCCCGTGGCGCCCGATCCCCGCTCCCAGACTTGGATCGTGAATCCGTCCTCCGACATTGAGGCGAAGGCGTTCAGGGCAGCCGCCTTTGCATCCTCACCCCTGACCGTGAAGGATGCGGTGATATCGTAGTCGAGTTCGCCGTAGCTCTGCGGGATCTTCGCGCTCACGGTGTAATCGCTGGCCACGAGACGGCACATCCTCACGGCTGGCCTTAGCTCTCCGTCCGGCCCGATCTCCGAGAGCGAGATCTCGTAGGTGTTGTCGTTGGCAAGCGTCACGAACGCCTGATGTGCGGCATCATGGGAATTGTCGCCGTTGATACGGCTGTAACGCACGTCGACTTGGAAATCGGGCATTCTTGCACTCCTGTTGCTATGCTTGATCTGTCGGCGAAGGTTCCGCTCCTTCCCGATCACGCCCCGCGTCAAAGCGTGTGGTCGATGTCGACCTCGCGGAGGGTCTTCACCCGAGACTTATGGATCGTCGTCACCTTCGCCATCCAGTCGAGCCTGACGTGTTCTGGGGCATCGACGGCCGTGATGCGGATGTTGTGCGTGCCGTCGGCGTTGTCCGGACCGAAGATGAAAGCCGTCGCGGGGTACGTCATCGTCCTACCGCGGGGCGCCTCCATCTCGAGGTCGAAGGTGATGATCCTGTGCTTGCTCATGCCCTTGCTCCTGCACCCATTTCGTCCCCGGCCGGCAGGTCGGGGATCACTCTGTCGGGATGGATGACCTTGATCTTGCCGACCCACTGCTCGCGCCAGTAGCGGTCCTTCTCACCGAGCGGGTCGGTAATCCGGACGCTCAGGCGCTGCCCGACCTTCTCGATGGTCCCGGTGGCGTAGTTGTTGATCCGTCCCCCGGCACGGGTCTTCGTTTCGAATACGAAGGTGACGTTCTGTCCGACCTCGAAATCGTCCATGCCAGCCTCCTGCTCAGTGCCTGGGCACCCGTTCACCGAGATGGTCCCACTTGATGCGGAAGTCCCACCCCTCCTTCTTGAGGGCGGCGTCCATCTTCTCGGCGAACTCGAGCATGGTGCCCTCGCGGTCCATGTTGATGGGCCAATTCCGTCCGGCGAAGTGCAGGGCGAGGATCTCCTTGAGGATGTCCCGCTCGCGCGTGTCGAGGCCGAGGTCGACCTGCTGTCCCTTGCGGTCGTCGGGATAGTACTCGTTGAGTTCGTCCACGAACCCCTCGTCGTCCTCGACGATCCGCTGGAACGCCGCCACCGAGGCAGGGACGATGCCCTGGTTGATGGTCTCGTACAGGCAGCAGGCGAGCGCGTAGGTGTTGAGCCTGCCATCCGGGAGCATCTCAGGCTCGATGCGTGCGCGGCTCAGGTCTGCGATGAATTCCTCGGACAACATGGGCTTCCTCCAGCAGGGAGTTATACATCCAGCGGTATTGTTGACAAGTCACAAGAGGAGGGGGCAGCCCGCCCTTTCGGCTGACCCCTCGCGCCGATCCCGCGATACGCTCCGGACTCAGTCCTCAAACGCCCAGGTGACCGAGACCGCCGCCTGGGATTTGTACTCCGCCTCGGTCCAGTGCTCGTGCGACTCAACGTTCTCGACCTTGATCTCGACGATCTTTCCAAGCTTCGCGCCGGACGTCTCCGCCAGTACCCTCGCCTTCTCCTCCGCGCTGTTCTTAGCCCTCTCCATGGCCTCGGCACGGACCCTGGCCGCGTCGGGGTAGTCGTACTCCGTCCTCACCGTGGCCCTGTTCCACTTGCCGTACAGCCAGATCGTCCTGATTGTCCTCTGCCAGTCGCTGCTCCTGTTGAGGGGCAGCCTCACCTCCCTGTAGACGTAGTTGTTGCCCGACGTGAGAAATCCCTCGATCAGGCCCGGCCGGAATTCGAGCGGTACCAGCGTCCTCGCCTGGTCCTGCGGGAAGACCTCGTCCTTGCCGACCGACAGCCCGTCCGTCGCGACCCCGATCTCTTGCAGGTACGTCTTCAGCCGCTCGATCCTGGCGTCCAGGTCGTCCTTCACCGACGCGGCGTCCAGGCCCCACGTGCCGACACGGACCGTGGTCACGGCGGATGATGCCTCGGAGGAGAAGCGTCCCTCGCCTCGCGCCGTCACCTTCGGGCGCAGGTCGGCAGGCGGTGTGGCGGGATCGACAACGGCGGATCCGGCGTTCACGGAGGCCTGCGTGACGCCCGGACGCATGGGGTTCTCCTGCCTGGCCACGTCGCCTGCCGATGCAGAGAACGCCAGGAGCGCGGCGGCCGCGGGGAGCAGGAAATGGAGGGAGGTCGTGCGCTTCATCCGGGTGTCCTCGTTTGTGGGCGGAAGCTATGCGAGTCCTTGCTTTCGGTCAACGGCACAGAGGCCGCAGCAAGGATTCACTAGCCGTTGTCCGAAATCCGCTTGCGGCAGGACTGGCAAGCGGATATTCATGCCCCGAATTCTTCGGCAGGGTGTCCCCGCTCCGCTCCCTGCCATCCAGGAGGTCTCCATGGGCGTCTCGAACCAGACCTGCGCGGTTACCCACATGCCGATCGAGGAGGGCGACGACGTTGCCTGCTTCCTCCTTGTCCGGACCGAGGAGAGCGTCCCGGCCTTCGGGGGCTTCACCAACACCGGCGCGGCCTGGAAGACGATCAGCCTGCCCTTCTACGGGGCCTACGACGGCCTCGGCTCCGTCAGGGACGTCGAAGAGGGCGCACCCGGCCCCACGAACAGGGCAGTCCTCGGCCGCTCCGTGACGGACTTCCTCAAGGAGGCGGAGGAGACCGGGCAGCCGCCGAAGGTCAGCCATCACAGCCTCGGCGACGATTGCGAGGTCCGGCTCATGATGGTCCACTCCGAGGTCTGGCACCGCCTTTCGGGTGAGTGCCGCACCCCGCAGGGACAGCATGTCCAGACGTACCTCGAGGAGAGACGCATCCCCGAGTTCATCGAGTTCGTGCGGGACCTCTCCCGGGAGCACTACAAGAACGCAATGCGGGAGAGAGGCCCGTTTCGGCCGTTCTCCCAGGCCCACGACGCGTGCCAGATCTGGCACAACCGCAATCGGGGACAGGGATATGTCCCGTTCGCGGCCAGGTTCTTCACCCCCCACCAGTCGGGCGGCATCCATCCGTTCCTGCGGATCGGGGCCAGCCAGCATTTCGGGCGCCTGCTGATGGCGGGTGACGGCAATCTCAAGGAAGTGGCCGAGGGGATCGATTGCTGCCTGTTCACGGAGGTCTTCGACCACAACATGGCCGCCCTCCGCCGCACCTGGGCACCCCAGTCCGGCCTCGGCTCCCAGGCGACGAACTACGACCTGCATGATTGGGTCGGCTCCTGGGTACAAGGGAAGTGCGCCGACAAGAGGGAGCTTTACGACGCGGAGAGCGCAAGCCTCGCGATCTGACATCCTTGTGCCGGCTGACGCCCACGACCTCAACCCGTCCCGCCCGATCCGACCGCCCCCTATCTGGCGGTGCGTCCGTCCTGCTGCGCGACTTCGCCCTGAAGGCGCCGGGCGGCCTCATCGATCAGCGTGGGCCAGTAGCACTCAACGTCGTGGGCTATCCGCTCGGAGCGGTCCTCTTCTGACAGGTTCGGATACCAAGGGGAGCGCTCGATACGGTCCCGAAGGATGGTCCGCGCAGTTACCTCGATCTCGCTCGCGCCAATGGGCGAGATGTCCATCCCGCTGCGCTGCTGTTGACGGCCTTCAGGTTGGGAACGTTCCCGCATGTGGGATCCTCCTGTCAGTCAGCCCCTTAACCAGTCGATGAGAATCGCCTTCTTGCTATTCCCCGGTAAATCTCAGTCCTCGATCACGGTTTCATGACGGCCGGGCGGGCCAGGAGGCCGCCCACCGAAAGGATGTGGAAAACAACCTCTACCGGACGTGATCCCGGCCGGGTTCAGGGGCCGTTTGTTTGATGCCGGCCGCCGTTCTATCCGTCAGGCCATGACAGGAGGCATGCCCATGGCAACCAAGGTTCACTCGATCGACGATACCGCTCTGGCCCCGTACGTGATTGCCGACGGCGTGGTCATGGAGGTCCTCCAATCCCTCGACGGCGCCGAGACTGCCGGAGCCAAGAGGGCCTTCGAGGAACTCTCGCAGGGCGGCTACCGGGACTACTCGAACGTCCTCGGCGAGACCGCGGAGAGGCTCTACGAGGTCAACGATGAGTTCAGGAAGACGCTGAACGCCCGTGGCGACGCCGGCCGTGACTCCCTGTATTCCTTCATGCGCCACTGGGTGTCCGGCATGGTCCGGAAGGAATACGGCGAGGAGGCCTTCAGGGCGCTGCCGGAAGGCTTTGCCGTTGGACGCGAGCCCGAGCAGCAGGCACCTTCCCTCGGCCGCTAAAGCTGTTGACCTACCTTGGCGAGGGCGTCGGCACCTGGTCGTCGCCCCCGGCTTCCTGCTCCGGCAGGGGCCTCGGGCGGAACTGGATCACCTGTCCCCAGAACCGCTGCCGGAACATCTCCGCATCCTGATCGCGGAAGAAGACGATAGACCTCTGGCGGTGGCGGTAGTTGATGCCCTTTTCGGCCAGCCAGTCGGCGACCTCCTGCGCGAGATGGTGCCGGACCGACCTGGCGTCGTACTCGCCTGCGGCGCTGTGCACCCTGCGCACGACGGACTCCTCGGTCACGAGATGCGGCGGCAGGCGGACGGTTCGAGCGGACATTCGGTTCTCTCCTTTGATCTGCCGATCCTGGCCAGAGCGATAGCATGTCAAAAGCCGCAGGCCCGCCCCCGGTGCCCCCTCATGGTCTCATGGAAGAATGGCCCGCCTGCTCCCCAGGACGGGCCAACGGCAAACCCGCATTTGAGGCGGGCGCTAAGTCCCCTGTTTGACAGGTGCCGGCGCAACGACGGTTCCGCCTCCGTCCCCGCGACCTGTCTCTCCGGAGTCATTGCTCCCCCAGCACTTGAGACCCGCCGACGTGGACGCACAGGCGTGATCCAGGCCTGCCGAGACGGAGCCGACTCCCGACGAGAGGGCGGTGACGGGGATCGGGCTGCTGGCCCCGCCTCCCCCGCTCCCGAGCTGCCCGGAGCCGTTAAGTCCCCAGCACCACGCGGCTCCGCTGCGCACCGCGCACATGAAGTCGTGCCCGCCGGAGATCGATGTAACCCCCGTTCCGAGGATGGAGACGTCCTGGGGAGTGTTGTAAGTGGCGCCTGTGTTGGCATCCCCGTTGCCGATCTGGGTGTTCATGTTCGAACCCCAGCACTTGGCTGCGCTTTTGTGGATCGCGCAGGAGGTCACGCGTCCGATCGTGATCTGGGAGACACCCGAGTCCAATCCGGACACGGGAACCGGAACGTACGTGCCAGTGGTGGTAGCATCGTATGTTACGCCGTTGCCGAGGCTGCCGTTCACGCCGTAGCCCCAGCACGTCGCCGCGCCGGAGACGATGGCGCAGCTAGTGTCCCCTCCCATCGTTATGGAGTCCACTCCGGCGAGGTTGACGACGTTCACGGGCAGGCGGATGTCGCCGCCCACTGGGGTGTTGCCGAGCTGCCCGTAGTTGTTGCGTCCCCAGCACTTGGCCGATCTCGACACCATGATCACGCAGGTGTGGTTGTTTCCCACGCCCCTTCCGATCGAGGCGACGCCCGTCAGGTTTCCCGAGTTGTCGTCGTTCCTGACGGGTGCTGGGGTCAAGCGGTTGCCCGTGCCGCTGTTGCCGAGCTGCCCCCTTGCGCCGTGCCCCCAGCACGATACCCCTCCGCCGACGACCGCGCAGGTGTGGCTCACGCCTCCCCCGATCGACGTCACGCCGCTTTCGAGACCTGGTACCGTCACGGGCGTCGAGCTGGCGACACCCGTGCCATTGCCGAGCTGCCCGACGTTGTTGGCTCCCCAGCACTTCACGGCCCCGGAGGATGTCAGCGCGCAGGCGAAGTTGTGCCCGGTGTGGATTTGGGCCACCTCGAGCGCCACGGCGCCGACCTTGATGGTGTAGGTCTGCCTTCCCGCCGTCTCCGCGTCCGCATGGCTGGCGACGACGTCGAAGGTGTACTCGCCCTCCTTGGGCAGGCCGGACAGCACACCGCCGCCGGGTCCGGCAGACAGCGTCAGGTCGGTCGGTGCGGATTGCCCGGCTCCAGAGGCGCTCAGTGCCCATGTGAGCGTCGATTTGGCCGGCAGGGGCGCCGTCGCCTCGGGATCGACCCGCGAAATGGAGGCGAGCGGCTCGAAGGGGAACGAGAAGCTCTTGCCCTCCATGATCTCCTCGAAGGTGTGGCTGCCGAGGGTGATCGTGATGGGCGTGGCTACGGGATCGTCTCCCGTGCCGTCGTCCGCGCCGCGCCCGGCTTCCGAGACCGGGGGCTTGAAGCGGTAGATGTAGGTCTGGGCATCGGCCGGCATGTACAGGAACGTTGCCATCACGGCAGCGGCGCACAGGCCCCCTGAAAGTCCCTTCCTCATGGCTCCGGCTCCTGGTTCCTCGGCGAATGTGCAGCGCGGATGCCGCGTCTCCCGAGCGAACAGGATTGATTCCCGTCAGGCTCCAGTCAAACGGCCAAGGTTGCTCCCGTGGGTGCCGTTGCCGCCAGCCGAATCCTCGGAAACACTTTAGGTGAGGCTTTCCCGAGGGGGCGATGCAGGATTCGGACATCCATTGGTCCCCGCGCGGGAACATCAAGCGTGCGGCCCGCCGGGGCGTGACGCCGCTCCGCTATCCCGGCGGCAAGCGCAAGCTCGTTCCCGTGATCGCCGAGCTGATCGAGCGATCCGGCCTGGAGGTCGACCTCTTCGTCGAGCCGTTCGCAGGGGGAGCCGCGGTCTCGATTTCCCTGCTCGAGGCGGGATACGTCCGCAGGATCGGCCTCGCCGACCTCGATCCCCTCGTGGCCTCGTTCTGGAAGGTCGTCTTCTCCCCGCGTGCCCATGAACTCGCCCAGCGCGTGCTCGGGGCGACAGTCACTCTCGACGAATGGCGCCGCCAGAAGGCGCTGGAGCCGGCCGACGAGATGGAGGCTGCCTTCAAGTGCTTCTTCCTGAACCGAACGAGCTTCTCCGGCACCCTGACGAACAGGACAGGCCCCATGGGTGGATTGAAGCAGACCGGGGAGTACCTGATCGACTACCGCTTCCACGTGGAGTCGCGGGCGAAGCTGGCGAGGCGGATCCTCCAGCTCCGCGGGCTTTCCGACAGTGTGGCGTTCGTGGCGAACGAGTCCTACGCGGACACGATGGAAAGGGTGCGGTCCATGGCGGCGCCGGACGGCGTGCTCTGGTACCTGGACCCGCCCTACTTCGTGAAGGCCGACGTGCTCTACAGGCACGTCTTCGGCCCGGCCGACCACGAGGCCCTGCGGCGGAACGTGGACGTGATGCCGGGCAACTGGATACTGTCCTACGACGACCACCCGGAGGCCCGCCGCCTGTACGGCGACCATCCCGGCTTCTCCTTGGTCAACCTGCGCTACAGCGTCACCAAGGGCGGCAGGCCCGTTGCCTCGGAGGTGCTGGTTTCGGACCTCAGGAGGTCGGGATCAGGTCCCGGTCTTTCAGCTTTTCGCGATTTTGATGGTCCTGGCTCATCAAATTCCGGATTTTCTGAAATGGCCTGACCTCGGAGACGACCTCGGCCGCCTTCCGGAACAATGCCCTGAGCAGGCTGAAGAGCATTGTCCACCATGCGATGACGGCGATGCCGCAGACGAGGATGGCGATCGTCTGGCCGTCGTTGTTCGTGGGGTCGTGGGGCCTGGCGTTCAGGAGCAGGGCGGCCACCAGGATCAGGCTCGCCAGCATGAGCGTCGCCATGAGGGCGCCCGCCACGAAGGTGAGGACGCCCTTGAGAGTGGGCATGCGGCGAGCCGTCCGTCCGCCGCCGTCGTTTCCGTGAGTTCCCTTCACCATCTTCAGTCCCTCGGGACCGGGTCCGCGCAGGACTCCGGCCGGAAGTTGACATAGTGCCAAGCTTGTCGGGAGTCGAGTCCTTATGGCAATATTTTCGCATTGACCTGCGAAAGGATTCGTTTATGAAGGTGCCAACGAATTCAGGAGCGCCACATGGGCCTTGGCTACGACGAGCTGATGATCAACCCGACCTTCACCCCCGATTCGCTCCGCGAGGAGGGCAAGGAGGATCGCCCGGGGTGCGATATTGTCGACCGCTGGACGAAGAACCTCGTCGCCACGGTCTATCCGGATCCCAACCACGATGCGCTCGCCATCGGCGCCGCCTTCGCGGCCGTGCCGCAGCTCGTCGCGGCGGCCCAGGAGGCGCTCGCCCAGATCCGCTATCTCCACGAGAAGTTCCAGCCGACCGGCACGGGCGAGACGGTCATGACACGACTCCAGGTCGCGCTCGCCCGGGTCGAGCGTCCCGACCTTCATTTCGCCCATGACTCGGACGAGAAGGCCCATGCCGAGTACGAGGCGAACAAGGCCTGAGCCTGTCCATTGGCGGGGCCGTAGCGGCCCCTCACGCCTACCATCCCTCTTTCCGATTGGACCTGCCCATGACCGACAAGAACGCCCTCTTCAGCATTCCAGAGTTAGCTGTGGGTTAAACGACCACGAGTTTGTCTGGTTCGGGCAGGACGAACCTTGCCACCGCGCCGACCCAAGCTGCGGGACCGACGTCTTCGAGGGAGGGATCGCACCTCCCCGCACTCGAAGGGGCAAGCCCCGTCCCGGCACCCCGGACAGCCGTTTGGACCGACTGGCTCGAATGGCGGGATCGCGCCTCACGGCGCGTCCTGGCGCGTTCTGCAAGAACCGCGTTGCGTCCTCGGGCCAGCTCCCGCCACGACAACCACACATGCCTGCGGGCGTTCCTCACGGGACGCTCGAGGGTGACGTGATCGCCGCTTCCGAGGGTGACCTCGGGGGACTGGGGCAGGCCTTCGGACATTCCCATGCCCCTGCGGGCGATGGAAAGGGCTGCGGCGGCGTGGACGCTCAAGCCGTAGCGGCGAGCGAACTTCACGGAGCCGATCAATGATGTATAGGGAGGATTGACCCTGACGAGCCGGATGCTGCGCCTGACGCAGGCGCGCTCCAGCGCCTTGTTGAACTGCGAGTACGCGAACGACGACAGCATGCGGGCGTAGCGTTTGCCCTTGCAGGACTCTAGCTCCGCCTTCTTCTTGGCGAAGTCGAGGCTCTCGGCAACGACGGGTACCTGAAATTCGGACGCAATCTTAGTGACGGCCGCTGCGGCCTGCCGGACAGAGTCCTGGCGCTGGTCGGCGGTCCTGCCAACCGTGACGAGCGGAATGCGCCACGTCTGCAATGGGTTGCCATCGGCGGACACAAGCGTGGCGGCGACGTGGTCGGCGTTCAGGTCCACCCCGAGTGCGCCGTCGCGGAAGTTGTACACTGCCGCCTCGCCAAACTCTTGCTTCAGCATAACGAGCAGGCGCCAAGATTTTCCGTCGCGCTGGAAACGGAAGGATAATGGGCGGCTATCCTTGATGGCTTGACGTAGCGCGTCCGAACCGTGTGGGAATGACACGCCGAGCAGGTCGATGCTGCCGATGACGTACTTGCTGCGATTGGGGCGTTCGACTTTATCGGCGAGATGGTTTAGGGCGCGAGGAAGTCGCACCTCGACATCGAAAAGACCGTCTTCGCGGGGAAAGAGTTTGACGAAGGCGTTGCCACCCTCATTGGAATCGCCTTCGACAAAGAACTGAGATGCCCGGGCATCCTGCCAGTCCTTTCGCCAGGCGGCATGGTCCTTGTAGCCGTTCTCGGCCAAGTGGTGCTGGGCGCTGAAAAGCTCGCGCGACCCGAAGCAGAGCGTCGGATGGTTGATCTGCCGCAGCGTCTCGATCCGCTTCTGCTCCAAGATACCGAGGCGGCGCCTGTGCTGGTGCAGGGCGGCCTTGAGCCTCTTTCGCTCCTTTTTGGCTTCGTTGAGCTTGGCCTCGTTTGGCCCGCGCTTCTTGCCCATCTCTTTGGCGATGGTCTTGCCGACGGTAGCGAGCCTCTTCTCCGCCCTGACGATGTTGGCCTTTTTCGAGGCGATCTTCGTCTCCAGCATCTCGATCTGAGCCTTGGAGTTCTCGACGACTGCCGAGACCTTGCCCATCAGGTTGCGGTAAACATGCTCCAGGTTCTTGGCCGAGATGCCAAAGCGATCATAGAACGACAGGGAGAGGTCGCTCGTCCACTTTCGCCCCTTCTCCAGCTCCGCATGGAGCTTGCGCTCGACACGCGAGTTCAGCTCGGCCATCGCCGTGAGGGCGGGGTGGCCATCAATGCGCGTGTGAAGAGACTGAACAAGTTTAGGCATCGTGATGGCAACACTAGCGACAGAGGAACGCAATGGCAACAAGTGATGAACAGGAGGCCAGAACTCGAATAGAGCGCATCACCTTAACACAGGCTGCCTCTGCAACTGTTATCCACTCGAATCCTTTCACACACTTTTATGTTGACCTGCTTAGGGATTCATTTAGTGGTTAGGCCTGAATTCAGGAGCACTCATGTCGAACGGCAATTCTCTCTCTAGCAACGGCGGCACTCTCTTCGAAGCCCTGAAGCCCTTCCTTGGCCCCATCGTCTCCCATGAGGAGGTGAAGGCCGTGCTCGACCGCCACGTGGCCGGCGGCATCCCCCACGACTTCATCACCCACCAGCATTCCTGGCGCAAGGCCATCGAGCAGTGCAAGAAGCGGGCTGAGGAGTATGGTCCCGACTACGACCGCGACGACGCGTCCTACTGGGCGCACGAGCTGCGTGCCTTCGACGGCGCCTACGTCGAACTCGGCGGCGTTCCGCACCTTTCGGGGCCTGCGGCCTGATTCCCCCCGACTGACGGCACGGCACACGGCTCCGGCCAATGCATGAGGATCACGGCATGACGATCAAGAATTCCTTCAAGCTGCTCGACATCGGCATGCGCTCCATCTCGGCCCCGCTCTGGTTCGGCCGCTTCGGCAAGCCCGTCAGCTACCACGTCCTCCTGATCCTGCCCGATCCGGCCACCCTGCCCGATCCCGAACTCACGCGTCAGGCAGTCGAATGGTGCCGGTCGACCTTCGGACCGCCCTCGGCCGACCTGCCGCGCAAGCGGGGGGACGAGGGGCGCTGGCATTTCGACGGGACCGGCTTCTGGTTCATGGACGAGGGTGCCGTGAGAGCCTTCAAGGAACGTATGGGGAGGATGTCCGCCCCTGCCTCCGAGGACGAGACGTGCCCTGCCCGCCCGCTCGAGAGCATGGGCATCACGCCCGCCAGCGTGCTCCAAGAAGCGATCAAGCCCTATCTCGCCCCTTCGACACCTGACATGGTCGTGCGCTGGGCCATCGACGCCGCTCTGGCGGAGATCGATGCCACGGACGACCGCAAGTTCCACATCCGGGAGCTGGAGGCCAATTGTGCCGACCTCGAAAGGCAACGTGATTGCGAGCGGACCCGTGCCGATGGTCTCCAGAAGGAGCTGGAGTTCTTCCAGGGTCTGACGGTGGAGGTCCGCCGGAAACCCTCGCCGTGGTCAAGCGTCCTGGCCTTCGCCAAATCCCTCGGGATCTATTCCTCTGCTTCCCGAGACATCCTCTACGTAAGATCGGGAGAGCGCCCATGAGCAAGACGAAGACCCAACTCCTGACCGCCCTTCTCCGCAAGGTCGAGAAGGCGGATGCCGGGTCGCCGCAACTCGATGCCGAGATCTGGTGCATCCTGAAGGGAGTCCGTTACGTGGACGGGTTCGAGTACCAGTACAGCGACGGCACCCGCGCCCATTATTCCCAGCCCGGCAAGCGTACGGTGGAGAACTCCCTCCCGGGGCAGGTTCTCCCGTGGACGCGCTCGCTCGATGCCGCCCGAGACTTCGTCTCCCGCTACCTGCCCGGTTTCTACGTGACGAGTGGTTTGTGCGAGCTGTCCGGCCACGCCAGCATCGGACCCGACTACAACGGCTCCCAAGGCGATCGCCTGAAGGCGGAGTGGGACGAGGACAAGTACCATTCCGGCTTCCATGCCGACCTTCAGCCGGGCGGCGACAGGCACGCGGAGTGCCTTGCTGTCGTTCACTGCGTCTTGCAGGCACTCATTGCCAAGGAGGAACTCGATGCACTTGCAGCCTGAATACGTGAAAGCCGTCGCTGACGCGTTGAAGAACCGCAGCGACAACCCCCTCGTGCCGGCCGACCACGTCCCGGTGCCGCTCGGCGGCGGGATCTACTGGTGGATCAGTCAGGATCGCTACGAGCGCCTGCGGACCCCCCGGAAGCCGCTTATGCAACGGTACGGTCGCAGTCGATGACCGGCATGCACGAGATGACCGCGACCACCAAGGGTCAGCTCGTCGACGCGATCATCTCGGTGATCGGTCGAAAGAGATTCGATGTCTACGGGGAGGACGACCTTGTGGCGGTCCATCAGGTCGCCTGCCTGTATGCCTTCCGCAAAACCCTTTCGGGATCAGCGGTGGAGACGGTCCGTCAGACATACGACCACCTCGAGCGGACGGGACAGTATCCGTTTTTCGCTGATGCCGAGGATCACGCCCAACCGACCGTATGAGCCGGCCGCCACGGACCATTGGCCTGGATCGGCTGTCAGGCAGGCTGTCCCTTACGGGCCGTCGGCGTAGGGTGTCACCACAGGGACCTTTCGCAGGAGAGCGCACGTGGACGAGCAGATGGAACTGAAGAGGAAGTTCGCGGAGATCATTCGAGGCAACTCTCCGGACACGGCAGCCGAGAAGATCGTCGCGGCCCTGATGCCGTTTCGCGAGGAGATCGAAGAGCTTTCCCAAGCCCGGCGTGACGTCGGCGAGACCCTGCTGAAGCACGGCTACGCATGGCGGACGGGCAGCGAGGCGGAGTACGTGGGACGGGCGCTCGACGACCTGAAGCAGAAGGCGGCCGAGTTCCCGACAATCGTCCTCACGATCGAGGACGGACGCGCCGAGGTCAGGGGAGCCTCCGCCCCGGTGCGCGTCATCCATGCCGACATGGACCGCGATGGCGAGACGCTCACGGGCGACGAGATCGACGCGATCATTGCCGGCAGCGTGTACGAGGGTGGCCCCATCGAGGTTGAGACCGCAATTGCCGAGGCCCGTGAGGGACTTGAGCGCTACCTGCCGGACGGTGCCAAACCCGGCGTGTGACTGGGCTTGACCCTTTGCCTGCCACCACGCCTAAATGAGGCAGGCAGGCGGACTTGCGCAGTCGCTGTCATGTCAACCAGGGCCACGATGTCCTGGTCTCGGATCTCACGGTAATGGACATTCTGCCTTGAGGCTTGGCGACAGTCGGGCCTCATCGCTTTCTGCCGCCCCCGCCTGCTCAAACCCTGCCAGTTCTCTTTATTGTTATTAAACAACATTAGGCATTACAGAACTTTTATCTACCTCGAATTAGACATTGCGGAACCATTTCATTATGCACACATTACCGATCCAGAACATTATGCCAACCTGAACGGCTCCGCCCTGGAGGTGGAATGGCTCTCAAGGCACTCGATCTTCTGGCCTCCATACGATCCGAACTCAATCAGATCGAAGCCGACGTCGTGCGCTCGGCCCACGATGATGAAGATGCGGAGACCGTAGCCGTTCTCAAGTCACGCGCGGCGGAAATCCTGCACCACCTGAAGGAGATCAGGGCGGTCCAGCGGAAGCGCCAGGAGGCGATCTCGGCAGGAACCGGGGTTGATCCCAGCCGCCCTCCCGCGAGCGGCAGGAGCAAGCCCGCAGGCCGCGCCCTCGACCTGTCCTCCGGGGCCGGCAAGCAGCATGTGGACCCAGCCCCGGCCGTTGGGAGGAAGCGCATGCTCGACCTCGAACCCGACGTCAGCGGGAACCCGTCCGGCTTCCCCTCGCAGAAGCGGGAAAAGATCGTCGTTGCCCTCGACATGATCGGCTACCCGTCGCCGCCCTCGACCGTGTCGGCCGTCGTCAAGTACATGTTCGACACCGACATCCAGGCAAGCCAGTTCGCCTCCTTCCGGAAGGCGGATGAGCGGGCGTGGCACAAGGGCAAGCGGGACAAGCCCCTGATCGGGCCGGCGCTCAATGCATTCGATCTTTCGGCCCGGCCGAGGACGGTGGCCCTTTCGACGTGGCCGCTCGAGAAGCGGATCATGGGATCCCTGAGCGACAGGGCGGACGCACTGCGTACCATCCTCGCGGCCCGGCACCATTGGCTTCAGGGCGATGCCCTGTGGGGAAGCCTCTTGTTCATCTTCGCGCGTGACTTCCGCTTCGCGCCTCCGAGCGGCGGGGAAACCGAGGCCGAGGCGGAGGTGATCTGCTCCCAGGCCGAGCAGGCGCTCGCGCTGATCGAGATGCAGGACAAGGAGGAGCGGATGGCCGCAGCGGAGCGAGCGTCGCGCCTCGACGAGAAATCACGGCTCTTCGGCCGTCCGGTCGGGTTCGACGTCATCCAGGGAGGTATGAATGAGTAGTGTTGCCTCTGCCCTGCGGGGTGACCTGCCGTACAAGGCCGTCGATGCCCGCCAGATCAACATGACGGCGAAGAACCCGTCCTGCATGCGGCTTCGTGCGATCCTGATGGCGGGCACGAGCGTGGATGCCGTCCTGACCCAGGTCTTCCATGGCGAGGATCAGTCCGAGCAGTCCATCTACGCCCTGACCATCGGCAATGCCTTCGAGGCGAAGCTCTTCGAGAGCGGAGCCGCCCGGCTGATCCAGTCCCTTCAGGAGGCCGGGGTTCTCGGCGAGACGGACCTGCGCGTCCTCAACCTCAACAACATACCCGACATCAACTCCACCGACGGGGCGAAGCGAGCCCGCGCGTTGCGCCTTGCCGCAGCCGAGACGCGCCGTGCGATCCGCGCCCGCGCGGAAGGACATCCGAACGCCCCGAACATCATCATCCATGCGGCCATGCCGCTGCCCTTGGGAGCGGGAGCCGAGATCGTCCTCGTCAGGCCCGACGTCCTCTTCGCGAGGGACGGGGAATGGAGCTACCGCGTGGGCGAGATCAAGTCCTTCCCGTCCCTCGGGCACCTCACCGACGAGGATGAGGTCGAGACTGCCGCTGCCCAGGCCGGCGTCTACGCCGTGACCCTCGAGCAGGTCATGGAGGACTTGGGGATCGACCTCCCGGTCCGGCCGCAGGCAGCCCTCATCCTCCTGAAGCCTCCCGGCATGTTCGCCAAGACGACGATCCAGGACATCGAGCGGGACATGGGCACCGCCCGCCGCATGCTCGCCCAGCGTCCGCACTCGCTGAACGAGATCGTTTCCATCCTCGGCCCGGGCGTCAGCCTCGACAGCCAGGAGGCGATCTACCGCATTCCGGCGACCTTCCAGGGCTTCTGCCGCAGCTTCTGCCCGCTGTGGCGCATCTGCCAGGACGAGGCCCGCACGCGCGGCGATCCGTCCGTTCTCGGCAAGGAGGTCGAGGAACTCGTCCGGGCCGTCGGTTCGCCTCAAAGGGCCATCGCGCTCATGCACGGCGCGGCCCCGCAGAACCCCGTCGAGGGCATCGTCCAGCGCCGTCTCCAGGCGGCATACCGTGAACTCCAGGAAATCCAGGGTGCAGTGGCATGAGTGATCTCAAGGCAGTTGCCCGCCTTCTCGCAGACCAGGCCGGGGAGGCCGTCGCCTTCGCGCATGAACGGCCCTATCCGATCTCGGATCACCCACTGGTGCTCGTGCCGATCAAGATGGCGGGTGATCCGTCAGCCCTGTTCGCCATGGGGATCGGGAACGGCATCGACGAGGTGGTGTCGCTGGTCTGCCCGGAACCGCGAAACCGCACCGCGCAGTACCAGTTCCTCATGGCGTGCGCCGAGGCGATCATGCCGTTCCTGGAGGCGTGGGACGACGATCCCTTCGTCATGCCGCAGGTCATCACGCCCTCCTCTGCCGCCAACAAGCTCCTGCTGAGGGTCGTGGACAAGATCACGTTCTCGGAAAACGTGCCCGCCGCCCTTCGGGACCTGGGGCGCCGCCTGCATCTCCTGGACACGTCCTTCGAGCGTCCGGACAGCGCCCTGCTCCTCGACATGCCGAAGGCACTCGGTCACCTGTTCGCCACGGGGCAGGACGAGAACGCGGACCAGCATCTCGGCACCCAGATCGAGTGGCTGCGCCCTGCCGACGGGAACATCCACTCCCGCGTGCGCGCTGCCGAAGGGCGCAGCGCCTCCACATCCACCGACCCCCAGCACGACAACAGGCACCTGGTTCCGCTCTCCATGGCGTTGAAGAGGGCCCGCAGGGCGGGGGACGATGCGGAGGTCGCACGCCTGAGCGCCGGGATCAGGGACCAACTCGTTCCCGAGATCGAGCACCGCTACGACCTGGTCAGGGAAGGACTTCCGAGGGTACGTGCGTTCCCGGGGTCCGAGCTGGCGTCGACGATCCATGCCGCTGACCGCCGCCGCTACGACTCGCACAGGGTTCGCGTCGCCAATCCCGAGAAGAACGTCTCCCGCGGCCTGAAGGGTGCTTTCGGCCATCTCGCTTTTCTCGAACGGGAGAAGGTGCTCCATCAGATGGAGATCTTGGGCACGAGGTCCGTCAGCTCGGCACGGAGCGAGGCCCGCCTTGCAGGAAAGGTGCTCGTCGGGGAGGTTCTCGACAGGGTCGAGTACAATGTCGGACGCAGGCTCATGGTCGAGTACGTGATCCGCAGCCAGCAGGACCAGCTCGCGTTCCGCGATGGGGACGATCTCGTCCTTCTCGACGGCGAGGAACCGTTCGGCTTCCGGATCGACGGCATCGAGCGCGACCCCGAGTCCTTCATCGTCCATGCCCATGTCACCGCAGGCAAGACGAAACCAGGCCAGCCCCAAGTAGGCGACGATATCGAGCTCGGGGAGGCCAGCGCGGACTTCAGCCGCGGGTCCAGCAATACGTGGGACAGGCTGAGCAGCCTCTCGCCGCGCCCGCAGGTGTCAGCGCCCCTCGGCCCGACCCAGGACCTGCTGCCGCTCGTGACCAACCTCCGCAGCCAAGGTTAGGCCACACCCGCCCGTTCCTCTGGACACCATCTTTCGGGAGAACCCGATGTCAGCCGAACTCCTCGCAAGCGCAGATGCCGTCGCGAACCAAGTCCTCAACGCCATTGCCAACGAGGACGAGGACATCGTCGTCGATTCCCCTCCCGGAGCCGGCAAGACCCGCCTGCTCGAGGACGCGACCGGCTTCGTGGCTCTCGTGCTCGAGCTGACCGTCATGGTCGGATGCAGTTCCAACGACCAGGCGGACGACGCCACCGGACGGATAGCGCGGGCTTTTCCCAATCTGCCGATCGACCGCTTCGTTGCTCGCGGCGAGGGAAGGCCCCTGGCGCTCGTCGGGCTGCCGAACGTGAACATAGTCGACGACCCCATGCGGCTGTCCGCTCCCGTCACCGTTGCCACCGTTGCGAAGTACGGAGAGGTCGATGGCCTGAATGGTCCCAGGGACTTCCTGTTCCTGGACGAGGCCTACCAGATCAAGAACGCCGACTACCTCCGCATCCGCGACATGGCAGGCCGTACCGTGGCGATCGGCGACCCTGGGCAGATCGATCCGATCACCAAGACGTCGGTTCGTCACTACGCCTCCGACCCGCAGGGGCCGCACGTTGCCGCCCCGAAGGCCATGCTCGCAGCCAACGTCGCCCGCCGCTTCGTGATGCCGCTGTCCCGGCGCCTGCCGCAGGATACCGTGGAGATCGTCCAGCCCGCCTTCTACCGCCGTCTCCCGTTCGAGGGCGTGGCCGAGGCCTGGGAGCGCTACATCGATCCCTGCGCGCATGGATCGACCCAAACCGACCACCTCCTCGACCAGGCCCTCGCGGTCGGATCCCTGTCGATGATCTCATTGCCGGAGGCGATCGTGACGAGCGTCGATCCGGAGATCGTGGACCTGATCGGCGACATGGTCGACCGTCTCGTCGTCCGGCAGTTCCATGTCTTCGACGGCGATGACCATGAGAGGCCGATCACGCCCGATGACATCGGGGTGGTCGCCTTCCGCAAGCATCAGGTGGCTGCCATCCGCGCACGTCTCGGCAGCGCATACAGGGGCGTGCACGTCGAGACCGCCAACAGGTTCCAGGGCCTGGAGAAGAAGGTCATCCTCAGCCTCCACACGCTGTCGGGCAAGCAGCGCCTCGACGGGTTCTCCACGGAGGGCGGCCGGATGTGCGTGGCCTCGTCACGCCACAGGGTGAACTGCATCATCATCGGCCGCGACGGCATCCAAGGGGTTCTCGACCGCTTCTCCCCCGATGAGGGACGCTTCCTCGGGCAGGTCGAGGATCCATACTTCGCGGGCTGGCAGGCGCACTCGACCTTCGCCCGGTTGCTGGAGGAAAGGAACGCGATCATCCGCCCCTAGGGCGTCGTCACCCGGTCGAAGGCCGCGAGCCTTTCCCGCAACTCGACCAGCCTGGGGTGCCTGTTGTAGTTGGACCAGCAGTCGACCGTGATCTCGCCGTCCTCGTCCCGGATGATGATGTCCTGCTCGGCGTACCTCGACTTCAGGGACTCCGACGTGTCGCCGAGCTTCTGTTCCCACATCTGCTGGTGCGTGCAGATGAACCCGTCCCAGACGTAGAGGGTGTTGCCTTGAAGATGCCCCTTGATCTCGATCGCCTCCTCGTGCTCGTGCAGCGGGCGGCTGAGGAGCGCGTGGATCGTCTCCGCGCTGGGATTGCGGTAGACGGGGACGCGTGCGTCCTCGTACCTCGACAGGCGGATGATCTGGTGCGGCTTCTCCACTTCGACCCTCTCCGTCGGTCTCAGGGCGTCGGTGAATGGTCAGGGGCAGCGTCGGGAGCGTCAATCTCCCTCACTGGCCGGAACCCGATCGTCGAGACCCGGTTCCGGCTGACGGTGAGCACGTCGCCGCGTGCCTCGTAGTCGAGCAGGTTCTCGGATGCGAACTCCGCCATGGCGCGCAGCCAGCGGCTCAGGCGCTCCACGCCCTCGCGATCGTCGCCGGGGAGAGCCTCCGGGCAAGGCACGATCCTCATGAGCTCGAGACGCTCGTCCGCATCCATCGCCTGGATGAACCGGATGGCGAGCGTGATCCTGGTGGTCGGCATCCCTGTCGCGTCGAAGTACTGCATGCTCCCCTCCCCGTTATCGGCCCTTCCCCGCCCTTGCGGCGGCCCTCTCCAGCGACGGCATCGTCACGCGGGCACGTCCATGCC
>Ga0216295_1000005_pt1 | contig 63957 bp, 87 predicted proteins | sample 21hB_Boncat_minu_FD_161281 | JGI IMG/M metagenome (GOLD analysis project Ga0216295, IMG submission 161281) | Terrestrial sediment cell enrichment communities for BONCAT metagenomics from Utah, United States - 21hB_Boncat_minus | ecosystem: Environmental > Terrestrial > Deep subsurface > Rock...
GGCGGAGGTGGCTCCACCGGAGGTTCGACAGGAGGCTCCACCGGGGGTTCGACCGGTGGCTCTGCCGGAGGATCGACAGGGTCGCCGGGCGGCGCCGTCCAGCCGAATTCCTGTGCGGAGTAGGCGCGATCCGAGAACTGGATCCACTCGACGTTGCGAAGGGTGTCCGTTCCGTCCGTGCCCGTCGACCTGCCGTCCACGACCGTGAAGGACCCGTCGTCGTGCAACGTGACGGAATAGTCGGCGCGGGCACCCGAGAAGACTGCGGTGTCCGTCCCGGCGCCGCCGTCGAGGGTGTCGTCGCCGGCGTTCCCGTAGAGGAAGTCGTCGCCGTTCCCGCCCGAGATCTGGTCGTTGCCCGACAGGCCGAAGATCCGGTCCCGCCCAGCCGTGCCGACCACTACGCCTGTGCCGCTGCGGTCGGCCACGGTATGAAGGCCCTCGAAGACCGAGGCAGATCGCGCGTCGCCCCACCATGCGGCTACGCCGTCCCTGAAGTCCTCGACGGCGATCGAACGGGACGTGTCGGGGCTTGTGACGGTGTCCCAGATGCCCCAGCTTCCGTAGCGGCTCGGCTGGCTGAAGTCGGAGAACTGGGCCATGAGGCCGCCCCCCTCGTCGCGCCAGGTCTCGAAGTAGGTGCGGTAGAACTCGCCCATGCGCGGATGCGCCACCACCGCCGTGAAGAAGGCGGTACGGGCCGGGTTGTCAGGGCCGCCGAAGAGGCCCGCGAGATCGACCACGTGCTGCCCGCCCTCGTAGGACTCGAGCTGCCATCCCAGGGACCGGGCGACAGCGGCATGGTAGGCGATCATCGACCCGATGTTGGCCAGGCTGTCCGCCGTCGGGCCGCTTGCGATGTAATCGAGGGCGGCCTGGATGCCTGCCTCTCCCTGTGAGATCCACTCGTCGACCTGTGCACCCATCTCCAGGGACCCGACCGATCCCCCGAAGTAGGGAGCGATGGCGTAGACGTGGAAGGGCGCATCCTTCGGCGGCTGGCCGCCCGCCGCCACGTGGGCTGGGGCATTGAGCGCGTAGTTCTCGAGTCCCTGCCATCCTGCCTGGGTGGAGAAGACGTTCAGGGCCCTCGTGCCCGTCTCCGCGCCGAACACCTCGGCCACGATCTTGGCGACCTCCGCAGCGCGCACGCCGTACCATTGCATCCAGCCGCCCTCGGCATTGCCCCAAAGGGACTGCGCCTGTGCGTTGGCATACTGCGTCTGCTGGAAGCCCCAGTTCCAGACCTCGTTGGAGAACTCGAACCTCGCGACGAGTCCCGGAGCCAGGTTGTCGCGCACGTAGGTGGCGAACTCCCGCACGTATTCGTCAGAGGCGAGGTGGGGGATGTTGAACCAGGGGTCGGCCCCGACCTCGTTGGCGAGCTGCACCATCACGTCGACGCTTGCGCCGCCCTTGCCGTCCCATGTGCTGAGGCGTGCGCTCCCGATGGCGGGCGCATCCGCCCAGTCCGCGATCTCCGAGTTGTTCGTTCCCATCCAGTCCATGAAGCGCAGGGCGCGGAAGTCCTCGATGCGGTTGACGAAGTCCGGGTTGAAGACGACGCCTGCGTCCAGGAGGGGCTTGTCCTCCTCGTGGTAGAGCCGGATGTCGCGGAGGTAGTTGCCCGTGCCGTCTGGATCCGTGCTGACGATCCTGATCCCGATGTGCTCGTTGCCGGGATCGAGCACGATCTTGTTGCCGGACCTGGAGACGATGGAGGCACCGATGACCTCGATCGTGCCTTCGCCCTCCCAGTCGATCACCCAGTTGCCCTCCCGGAGGGGCGTGACACCCGACGAGTTGACGACGGTGATGACGCTCGAGAAGGGGGCGGCAGAGTCGTCCTTTGTGAACCCGCGGATCCAGCCCTTGTCGTCCAGGTCGAGAAGGCCCGCATGCCCGGTATCCCAGACGCCCTCGTTCTGCGTGATCCAAGGGCGCGACATCTTGAAGACGTCCACGAACGGCATAGCCGTCGTCCAGTCGACGATGGCGCTCAGGTTCGTGCCGAGGGAGGGGCCGGGCATGCAGGGACTCCGAGTTGGTTTGGACCTGTTCAGGAGATCCTAGTGCAAAATGCCGCCGGCTCGGATCGGGATTCGATCACTGGAACCAGGCCCGGTAGCGTCGGCTACCGGGCCTGGTTCCTATCCTTGCGCTCAATGCCTTGTGACAGTCTTTCCGGCTGCCTGGCTATGCCGGGAATGCCATTCCCTGTGCCCCATCAGACTTGCCTCACGTGCGAGAGTCGCCGAGGCACCATCGACGGTCTCATCGACCAGGATGTCCCGCGGCTTGAGGGAGATGGGACGATCCATGTCACCGCCAGCCGACCTGACCGGGAACACCTGGGCTTCCCAGTTGTAGCAGGCGTCCTGGCTGTCCCTGTCGTGGTGCACGGCGAGCAGCATCGTGCGGAGATGCTCCCGGATCAAATCCTTCGCGTAGCCGATGCCCCTGAGGGACAACAGAGCCTCCTGGACGCTGTCGGCATCGGTCACCCATACGACATGGTTGCCCTCGCCGATGTTCTCGACGACCTTGTCGACCACCTCCTTCGGGTAGTCCGGGTTCACGATGATGACGTTGGGCCGGCTTCCGTCATCCTGTGCAGGGGCGACGAACTCGAGGCTGCTCCTGAGTCCCCATACACGGTGACCGTCGTCCGCCAGCTTCCGCGTCAGGGCTTCGAGCAGGGGCATGGACCCGTTCCTCGCGCAGATGAGGTGGAGGCCGCCGTTTCCTTCGAAGGATCGGAGCCAGTCCTGCGAGTGCCTGATGGAGAACAGGTCCATGGTCGGAAGCCGCCTCCTGGGCGTGACGAATTCCACGTCGACCATCGAGAACCGGTCGCTCAGGTCCAGGGTTAGCTTGATGTCGATGTCCGATCCCGCGTGTCTGATGGCGAACTTGCCCTTGGACTGCCCGGTCGCGGACGGGTCCAGCCACGCCTTCCTCGCGAGGTGCCTGACGATCTCGTCGAACTGAGACCTGTTCCCGCCATGCAGGCGGTTGTCGTTGCCGAACCTGCGGGAGTGCATGGAGAAGTTGTCCCCGTACGCTTCGAGGTAGACGCAATCGTAGCCCCCGAGGTAGGACCGGAGAATGGCGCCGTCGATGTAGGCAGCCACCTCCGGCGACGCCCCGGCGACGCCGATCTGTTCCTCGATCTCCTCGAGGAGAGCGTCGAGGTCGGCCGAAGAGGTCGTGGCGGGGTTGCCCAGGGCGGATGCAGCCTCGGGACGCGGATCCTTGTCCTGCATGCCTGTCGGCCGGATCAAGGCGACGACTGTCGCGGCCCTGACCACGTCCACGCCGGACTGAACCAGCGCGTTGACCTGATGTTCCCGCCGTGCGTCGACCACGGCTTGTGGGCACCGCTCGTCCCACTCGCTGGGGGCGCGCATGCCGATGCAGGCCTTGAGTTCGTGAAAGGAGGCGTAGCCGTACATCCTCGCCGCGAGGTCGAGTGATGCGGTGTGGCCGATGTCTGTTCCGAGCTTGCCGAGTTCGCGTTGCAGGGCACGGGCAACGCGCTTCGCGCGACGGATGTCGCCGAGATGGATTCTCATGTGTCTCTCCGGTCGGACGGGCCCACACCGCCCCGGACAGTATGGGGCTTCGATCGAGTTCGACCGGGATGCGTCAGCTTTCCGTTGTGGGCGGCGCGGCGTCCCGTGCGCCGTCTTCAGGCAACATGCCCCAATCCTTGTAATCCTGCAAGTCCATCGGATGGGTATGAGGATTCGCTTCACAAGCTCTTGCTGTCGCATCCTTCCGGTCCGAGGATTGGAAGGACAGACACAGGGGGAATTCATGCTTAGGATCTTCGCCGCAACCATCGTCGTTCCCCTGCTGGCGGCACCTGCCATGGCAGGCGAGGCGACCATCCCCCAGGTCGGTGGCACCCTGGCTTCGAGGGAAGACATCAAGCTGCTCGCGAACGGTCTTGCGGAGATGTCCCGCGTGGCCGCCAGCCTGCCTCAGGGCACCAGCTCAGCCCTGGTGTCCCAGCAGGGCATGAACAACCAGGCGACGGTCATCCAGGCCGGAGGCGGCCTTGCCGTTGTCCGACAGTCCGGGCAGGGCAACTCCGCCGTCGTGGTCCAGCGGAGGTGATCCCCGGACCTATTCGGGCAGGGGGCCTGCGTCAGATCACGAGGAAGTCCTTGAAGGTGAGGTGGAGGCCCACCTTGACGGCTGCGATCTCCACCTGCTTGTGCCTAGAGCCGAATCCGTCTGCGTCGTAGTAGAGAACACCCCTCTTGTCGTCGTAGATGACGTAGTCGTTCTTGTCCTTGGCCTTCGGGCCGACCGTGAAGAACGACTTGCTCATCTGCGCCGGGGCATCGGCTGTTCCCTTCTTGCCGAGCTTCGTGAAGATCGCGTTGTCGAGCCAGATCGAGTCGTGCTTCACGCTGAAGTCCGCGATCCGGTCCGCATTGGCCTTCTTGGGCGAGCTTCTGAAGACGAAGCTGTCCCGCCCGCTGCCTCCGTACAGGAGGTCACGCCCAGGGCCGCCGTCGATGACGTCATTTCCGCTTCCGGCGTTGATCGTGTCGGCGCCCGATCCTCCCGAGAGGACGTTCTTCGAAGCGGACCCGGTCAAACGTACGGCTGCCCTCAGGCCGGACGCGTCGATGTTCTCGAATCCCGACAGGACGATCCCGCCGGACTGAGTTGCCTTGGACAGGTCGAACGAGGGTGCGATCGGCTTTCCGCCTCCCGAAAGGAAGAGGGTGTCCACCCCCGAGCCGCCGACGATGACGTCGCCGGCTCCCAATGTTGCCGTGGTTGCGGCGACCTTCCCGCCCCATGAGGAGAGCTCGACACGGTCGCTCCCGGCTGTCAGGACGGCGCTCGACTGGTCGATGCCGAAGATAAACGGGCCTGAACGCTCCGATGTTCGTCCAAGGGCATCGGTTGCGGTCGCAGAGATGCCCCTGGATGGGCCTTGCCCGATGAAGGACAGGTTCTGAGCGGTAAGCGTATAGCTCCAGCCTCCCTCCGCGGCTGCGACGGCCCTGCCGAGTTCTGCGTCTCCGCAGAGGATACGGACCATGGTGCCGGCCGCTGCGGTCCCGGTCACGAGGCGGTCCGCAAGCAAGGCGCTGACGATCCCGTCAGCACCACCGACTGAGGTGATCGAAGGCACAGGAGGCGTGTGAGACGAGGGCGGCGGCTCCGCAGCTCCCGGAAAGGCATCGTACACCCGGATGTAGTCGATCATGTAGTCGGAGGCGAATTCCTTCGTCTCGTCGGGATAACCCTCCCAAGTGCCGCCCACGTTCAGGTTCGCTATCAGGTACATGGGGCCGTGCATGTCCGACGGTGTCGGAGCCTCGAACCACGGCTTGCCGTCGAAATACCAGGTGATCTTGTCGGCCTGCCAGTCGACCCCGTAGGTGTGGAAGCCGTCCCCCGCATCGGGGATCGTGTGCCAGTACGACGTCTGTCGGTGCGTGGGGTCGATTACCGTCTGGCCATCCACCTGGCTGTGCACGGTCCCGTAAAGCGTCGTGGGATCGCCCCCGATGATCTCCATCACGTCGAGCTCAGGCGGCCAGACGCCGTCGGCTGGAAGGAGCCAGAAGGCGGGGAGGGTGCCGGCATCGAGCGTCAGCTTCGCCCTGATCTCGAAATACCCGTACGTCTGCTGGAAATCATGGAAGGTCGAGATGACGCCGGACGTGTAGTCGTAGGTGCCCTTGTGGTCCGAGTAGACGGTGTCCGACTTCCTCGCGGAGATCGTCAGCACGCCGTTCTCGACGTTGAAGGGATTGGGCGCCCCGCCCGGATCGGACGGCTGGACGTACCAAGTCCGGCTGGCGGCGGTCCACGCAAAGCCTTGGTCGGCCCACCAGTGCATCGCCCAGCCGGGACGGGTGTCAAGGCCGCTCGTGCCGTCCCAGAAATGCAAGGAGTCGAACTCCTCCGAGTAGGTCAGCACGGATTGTCGCCCCTTCTTTGCTGTCAGTCCCCTTGCACCTCAATTGGGAACCGGATCCGGACAGGGCTCAAGCCATGATCGACCGCTTGCCGTCAGCGTGGGCGGGGAAGGCGAATGCCCTGTTGGGCACAGGTCTGTCTCGTCGCCTTGGCGTAAATCTCCACTCCGGTTGCCTCGATGAGGGAGAATTCGATCCTCCCTGGTTCATGCGTGCTGAGGGTTCCGATGAATGGCACGTCGGCACCGTTTCTCCGGAGAATGCCACAGACGACTTTCACGCCTCGTTCGGCAGGGACGGAGCGGGCGTATCCGATGTCGATGCTTCTGGCGCTGTTGAGCGCCTGGGAAAGGGACATCTCTACGATGCCCCTTTCATCCTTTTGAAGGCGTCTGGGGTCACTTCGGTCGGACGCATGGGCGGGCTGCCCTTCAAGGGCGGCGGCCGTCGCCAGGAAAGCCAAGATCACTCTCTTCGACATGCCTTGGCTCTCCCATCAGGTGCTGAGCTCGACATCATCCCATGATGCCCGGGTCGCGAGCCACTCGAAGGCATGGCGCCTCTCGATGACGACATCGGGATCGAAGCCTTCGGGATCGGGCCTGCCGTTCAGGCGAGCGTCCCTGATGGACCAATGGAGGTCGTACAGATCGGCGCTTGGGTCATCGTCATCCTCGTCCTCGTCCTCGTCGAGGTCGACCTCCCCGGCGGCCTGTGCGAGCTGGGCCGCGTTCTTGCCCTTCACGATTTCGACGATGCGGCCGACGTCGACCTGCTCCGTCAGGGGAGGCAGCTCGTACAGGCCGAGTTCCCGCAGCAGGACTGCTGCCGCCTCGATGCTCCATGTGTAGTGCCTGTCGGCCTCTGGGGACGGTTCGGCGTTGTCCAGGTAGCGTCGCTCCTCGGGGCTGAAGGCATGGGCGACCCCGTACTCCTCGATCAACTCAGTCGCGCGTTGTCTGTCCCCCTTGCTCCACACATACAGGACGATGAGGCACAAGGCCCTCTCGGCGATCTCAAGCACCGACCTGTCCTCGTTGCGGCTCAGCCTGTCTACGCGCTCGTTGAGCATGTTCAGAACGATGCGTCGGGAAATTGACTCGGGCAGTGGTTCGCTTTCGTTATCCAACGGCCAGTCGGCTTCGTACATAGTCACGCCGATGCCGTTCCCGTCTGCCAGTTCAAGGAGTTCCTTGAGTCCCTCAAGCCCATCTTCGGCGTATTCGCCACTGCAATAAATGTGGAGGATGGGCCTGGAGGCATCCCAGAGGCGCTTGAGCTCCATCACACCGCGGCCGGACATGGCCGTAAGATCCAGCAGCAGGGGCTTGCGGGCGGGACCTGCGAGAGCAACGGATATCCACATGGAACGACCTCATCGGGAGACTGTCCCCGCATTGTCGCTCACCGGCCGCTCCTCGTAACTACGTCCCGTCCGGCCTCCTCACGATCACGTAGACGTCCGTGACATGATAGCGGCGTCCGCCGTAGTAGCCGCCCGGCTCGATCTCGACGACCTCCGTCGTGCCGTACCGCCACGTGGTTCCCTTCCTCAGGGTGACCTCACCGCCATCGTCGTCCTCCTTCGGCACGTATGTCGGCTCGTCGAAGTGGTGCATGGTCATGTCGATGTTGTGGGCGTGGGTGCCGACCGGGGCATGGATGCGGAGAACGTGCGCGTCCTTGCTTTCGTCGATCTCGAGATACCCGGTGTCGTTGTTGTGCTGGCCCCGTGCATGGTCTGCGTAGTCGGCGGCACAGAAGAACCCGCGGCTGGTGCTGGTGAAACCGTTGTCCGTGTGGACCGATCCCTCCGTGTGGTGCATCGGGTGCGCCCGGTCATTGGGCTGGACGCCACGATAGAGCGTCATCTCGCGCAGGATCGGATGGGCCGTTGCCTCGTCCAGATGCCTCGTGACCGTTTCCAGTTCCTCGTCGGGGTTCGACTCATTGCACCCGGCAGCCCGCAGGTGCTCGTTGATGGGATGGGAGTAGCAGTGCGGGCCGTACATCTCGCAGGCATCGTAGTGGCAGGGCTTCAGTCCCTGCGCGTGCCCGACGAAGCCGTAGGGATCATCCCCGCCTATATCGGTCACGCTGCTGGTACCTGTCGATGCGGACACGTTCTTGCCCCCTGCGGAATCGGCAGTATCAGGACTGCCGCCGCAGAGTCCTATCGGGACCTCCTCGACCGATCAAGCGGTGCTAGGCTGCCGGAGCCAAGCGATCGTTATCGGCGGCGGCAGCATCCCGGATCGCGAAGGCAATGGCTGTCTCGATGTCCAGGTCGCCCTTGCGGTTTCCGACTACCTGCTTGATCCGGTAGACGGAGGAGAACGGAACCGCATTCAGCGGGAGCGATCCCAGGGCCTTGACCGTCACCGTTGGGCGAAGCCTGCACTGGTCCGCTACGGCGACCCAGTCGATGCCCATGACGTGGGCGGCCGAGCGGAAATGTGCCCGGAGCAGCAGGCGCGACGCCAGCCATCCGGTGTCAGGCGCGTCCGGGCAAAGCTCCTCAGCCATGGCATGGTACCTGTCGCTTGCCGTGAGGTAGGCGCTCATGGCACGTCCGGCGGCCGTGATCTCGTCTCGCCCCTCCAGCTTTCTCCCTTTTGCCTGCGCCGCGGCCACGAAGGCTGGGGCGCTCTTCTCGACGATGGCAGCCCTGAATTCGGACAGATCCTCGTCCGGCGTCAGCAGCGGAACAAATCCACAGGTCTCGAGAACAGCCGCCGAGGCGGCTGCCATGCGCTCGCGAATGCCCTCGGCCTCGATCATGAACTCCTCCGACGGGGAGGCATCGAGCGTCGCGCCTGCGAGGCGCGCGATGTCGACCGAGGACAGCATCGGGGCTGCCGTCGCGGTGACGACGAAGGTTCCGGCCGTGATCTCGTCCGCCTCCAGGACATCCTGGAGAAGGCTGGCAAAATCGATGACGTCGGATACTAAGGCATCATCGCCCAGGCGAGCATCGTCCGCAGGCAGGAGCGAGGGAGGAACCGAACGACCGGACCAGGCGTCTGGGCTTGCATGTTCGCTCATGGCGTGTCCTTTCGATGGGTACGGTAGCACTTCGATCCTTCAGTCCTTACAGGATCGCCGTGAAACATTTTTTGTCCAGAGGGACTCTGGACTCACGAGTCCCCCGCATTGCCGTAAACGCGGAGACAGCCGTTTCTCCTTTGCTTTCCTGCACGGTATCGATGACCTAAGCACTACCGCCTGGAGAGACGTCCAATGCTGTCGAAAGAGACAATCGATGAGATCGTTGAGTCCATGCGCGAGCGTCTCAAGGGAGACGATGCCTACGCTTCCGAATTCCTGAGTGATGCCTATGCCGATGACTATCCGGAGGACGATCTGATCTCGATGGAGGCGCTTGAGCGGTATTGGAGGCAGGAATGGGCCCCCGAGAACGTGGCTGCGGCATACGAGGAAATCACTGGCAAGATCGAGGACGGAAAGATCCGCCTCTGGAGGCACATCACCATCCCCGGGGACGATCCCGTGGAAGTCCTGCGACAGCGTTTCGCCGACGGGAAGGGCCTCGGGATCTACTGGACTCACAATCGGGACCAGGCCCACTCCTATGACCGTGACCATTCCAAGGGAGGGAGGGGATACCTCCTCGAGGCCGTTGCCGACGTGGCCGGCATCGACTGGAAACAGACCTTGGCCTCCTACGCCCATCCGGATTGGGTGGGTGAGGATGAGATCACGATGCGGGATGATGCCGAGGTAACCTTGGTCTCCCTGATGGCAAGGGAGGGATGGTTGCTTCGGCTATCCGACTCCGTCGAGGAGGCTGTGCCCCTCCTCGATCTGGAAGGGCAGCAGTTGCCTGTAGGGGAGACGGCCGCGAGAGGGCTGCGCCCGTAAGCACCTGAAACCACACCTATGCCCGAGAAGGCCACTTATCGGGCATAGATGGGTCCTCTATGCGCAGGACTTTGTCCTCTGCCAGTATCTCCGATCTTCAACATGAATTCTCTAATCATCCAAGACACATCTGGAAGGTAAGCCCTCTCCCCCGAGTCCCCGTAGTCGGCGTAGAACCTCTCAATCCTGAAAGCTCGTCCATCACTAAGCCGCAGATACGTGTCTTGCGGACGTCGCCGTTCAAAAACGCGATCTGGACGGCACAAGTCTACATCTTTGTGACAATTCCACGTGTCGTAGAAAACCACTTCGTGGGCTCCATCGACGTTCTCAATCCACCATAAATTGGTGGTCGTCATCTTATTGCTATGACCTGTTTTCCAGTAGGCGTCAGGGGTTCCAGCTAGAGGACTCGTGCCGTCCGTTGCCCGCCTACGAAATTTATCGAACTCTGCTCTTCGTACCTCATAGTAGGACAGGCCAATCGCTACAGCCCCATATGCTCCAGGGATATACCACCTCATCCTTTGGACTTCAGGAACTGTGGCCTCGCGGGTAGCTGAAGAAGGCGTAAGAATAAACGATCCTACTGCCCCGACCATCGCGACCCCCAAGGGCAGCACAACGTCACGCCAACCTCTGATCCCTAGCATGTTCGGACCTCACTGATGAGCGCTCGGAGACATCGGAGCCAGCAATGGAACTCATAACATATCTGGTACTCAGATTTCCGGGCGGTTGCCGGCACGTGCACGATAAGGGACTTTACCGCTCATCGTCCAAATGGGCAGGCCGCCGCAGACGAGCCGCGACGGCCTATGGCGACAGCCCGTGGATGCTTACCGGGTCAGGGGAGCCGACTCGAGTTCGTTGGTGAAGGAGCGAATGCGATCAGCCATCCGGCTGACTGCCTCGTCAGTCGAGTTCTCGACCTGGATCCTGATCATCCGAGATCGGTTCTCCTCGATGTCGATATGCTCAGTGCCGCGTCCCCACATGTTCACGTTGTCCCAGAACATGACCTTGAGAGCCGCTTCGGTCTTGTCCCCCAGCCCGTCTCCCAGACGGAAGACATCCCACATCTGCTGATCGCTCAGCTTGGGCATTGTGACTTCATGGAACTGCGGAGCCTCTGGCTCCGACCATGTCGTGCGCAGCCCTTCCTTCGCCATCAGGACCTGTGCCTGGAGGCGGCGATCCACCTCCTGTTCGTGCTTCCTCGCCATCTGCTCGTTCTGGGCCATGACGTGCTCCGCTACAACGGTCATGGGCAGTCTCATGTATTCGCTGACCAGGCGGCGGTCGGCCTCGTTGCCCTTCCTGCTGGCGATGTCGGACTCCCGTGCGGCCTGGTTTGCCTTGAACCGTTCGATCGCCCTCTCCCTGTAGAGTTCCCTGATCTCCTTGGGCAGGTTCGGCGTGGGCACGTCCGAACGGGTGTAGAGTTCGTTCCCCGTAACCATGACCTTCGCTGCGGACGTGTGCTCGCGGATGGCCCCGGACCGGGTTTGCCCCTTCGGCTTGATCGTCATGATGGCCGTCGCGTAGCCGGACCTCGCCCGCTCGCCCGTCGGGTCCTTCACGAACCGGAGCGCACCGTCCCTGTCCACAAGCGGGATAGCGAACTTCAGGTGGTCGTCGAGTTGGCGATCAAGCCTCCTCACGGGCTTCTCGCGATCGTACGTCCGGTACACGGAACGCGGCATGACCTCGATGAGGGAGTTCCCGCCCGGACCGGAAAGCTCCTCGACAAACTCTGAGTTCTTGGGATCGGACAGCCATTCCTCGAGCTCGTTCATGTCCTTGCAGGGGATGGACTGGCCCCTGACGATGAGCGGGTTGTCGAGATCGATCCGGCGCAGCAGGACGCTGTAGTGGACGGTTTCGTCTGTCCGCTCGGCGAGGAAGTCCTCGAAGGCGGACCTGAACTCATCCACCGTCCCGATCTTCCTCGCCTTGTCGGCATGGAGGACGCTCCTGGCCTGATGGAAGCTGATCCTCTTGTCGTCCTCGAAGAAGGTCTCGGGTTCCACCGATACGAACTTGTTCACCACGGACGGCCTCAGCTTGGGGTCTCGGCTGAAGACCTCGAGGTTCCTTGCCAATACGTGACCCGACTTAAAGTCGTACTGCGCTTCCTTGAGGATGATGACGGCATCCCTCTCGACCTTCGTGGGATACTGTGCCGATCCGAAGTCCTTGAGCCCGTCGCGGGAGAGGTCGAACACCTCGAAGGTCCGCTTGCCGGAGGACAGCGACTTCCTCAACCTGACCCTTACCTCGGGTCCGCGGCCTTGCTCGTCCGTGGACCATTCGATGCCCTTGATCGGATGCATCAGCCGACCGACGAGGACGTCGTCGTTGGGGGTCATCTTGGCGGGATTCTTCAGCTCGGTCGCGACGAACTGGATGGCAATGTCCTCCGGATTGCTCTTGGCATCCCGGACCTTCTTCTTGACCCTGCTGATGAGATCCATTGCCATGCCGCTCTCCCTTTCTATTGGGCCTGTCACAATCCGCCCCGGTCCCGATGGGGACCGATGCCATCGCAATGGACAAGGTCTGCGCCAAAGAGGACCCGACGGAGGGTTTGTCCCTGTCCAGGACGACCGATAGCCTTGCTAGGCAACAGGAGGATCGGAGATGGCGGTCGAGGCATACTTTGGAGAGGCATACGAGGCGGGACGCCGGGGATACCGGAACAACAAGTCGCTAGCCGAGCTTCCGTACGACCGCTTCCCCGATCCGGCGGACACGGAGATGATGATCAAGGCATGGAAGCATGAGGATGCGATGCTCGCTGGGGAGATGTCCCCCTTCAGCACCCGAGCGACCGAGGCTTCGAGCGAGCAGTCCGAACCAACACCTTGAGCGTTCCGTTCGGCGGGGATTCGTCTGCCTTGAACGGAAGACGAATCCCCGTCGGCATCGACCCGGTTCCCCGTGTGAACCCGGAATTTTGCAACCTATGGCTACGGGCGTGAAACAGCCACCGGTCGTGATGACGCGACCGGGGGCTGTTGGTTCGATGCCGTCGGATCAGACCACGAAGAAGTCGTCGATCGTGAGCTTGGCCTTGTTGGAGAACGTGGCGATCTCCACCTGCTTGCCCTTGCCCGAGCCGTCGGCGTCGTAGTAGAGGACGCCCTTCTTGTTGTCGTAGACCACGTAGTCGTTCTTGTCCTTGGCCTTGGTGCCGATGGTGAAGAAGTCCTTCGACATCTTGACGGGGGACTTCTCGCTGCCCTTCTTGCCGAGCTTGGTGAACACGGCGTTGTCGAGGTGGATCGAGTCGTCCTTGACGTTGAAGTCCGTGACCGTGTCGGCGTTGGCCTTGGATGCCTTCGTGGTGAAGATGAATGCATCCTTGCCCTTGCCGCCCGTCAGCACGTCCTTGCCGAGACCGCCGCCGATCTTGTCGTCCTTGGATCCGCCCTTGACCTTGTCGTCGCCCGTGCCACCCTTCACGTCTTCCTTTTCGACGTCGCGGACCTCGACGGTGAACGACTGGCTCAGGGAACCGCCCTTGCCGTCCGACACCTTCACGACCACCGTATGCGACTTGGCCTGCTCGTAGTCGAGCTTGGCGCCGTCGGCGACGACCAGCTTGTTGCCGTCGATCCTGAAGCGTCCGCCCGCGTCGTCCACGAGGCTGTAGGACAGGCTGTCGCCATCCGCGTCCTTCGCGTGCAGGGTGCCCACGGGCTTGCCCTTCTCCGTGTTTTCCCAGACCCAGCCGCTGGTCAGGGACAGCGAGGTGGGCGCGTCGTTCACGGACTGGACGTTCAGGGCGAACGTCGAGGTCTTCGGGATGCCGTTGTCCATCGCCTCGACCTTGATGCCGATCTTGCCGTGGAAGTTCGGCGGGGGGTTCCCCGTGAAGGTCAGCGTCTCCGCGTCGAAGCTGATCCACTGCGGGAGCTGCCTTCCGTCGAGGTCGGTCACCGTGAAGGTGGTGCCGTCGCGGTAGGCGCCGTCCGGCAGCTTGAACGTCCAGAGGCCGTCCTCATCGACGGATTGGTCGGCGAGCCCGACCGGACGGAAGTCTTCTACCGAACGGACCTGCAAACCGTCGAAGACGCTCTCGATGCCACTCAGGGAGAAGGTGTTGCCCGTTCCCTTGTGGGTGAATACGAGCTGCCCCGCGTTGTCGAAGCGGAAGCTGTAGTCGGTAACGTACCCGGACAGGACGGCGGTGTCGTAGCCCTCGCCGCCCACCAAAACCTTGTCACCCGTGTGGAACTCGTTGAAGGACATCTCACCGATGAAGAAGACGTCGTCGCCCGCACCACCGTCCAGCGTGTCGTTGCCGTCGCCGCCTCTAAGGGTGTCGTTACCCTCGCCACCCCTGAGGAGGTCGTTGCCGTACTCACCAGACAGGGAGTCGTTGCCGCCACCGCCCGAGATGTCGTCGTCGCCGTCGCTGCCATTCAGGTGGTTGTCGCCGTCGTCACCGACGATGGTGTCGTTCCCGACGCTGCCGTACACGTTCTCGATCCCGGAGATCACGAGGGCCTCGCCGTCGTAGTTCTTCCCCTCTCCCTTCGAAAGATCGATGGAAACCCCGGTGTCTGTATCGAGGAGGTCGTCGGTGAAGAGGATGGTGTCGAGTCCGTCGCCGCCTTCAATCATGGCCGAACCGCGCCCGGTGTAGATGCTGTCGTCGCCGGCACCCGCGTCGACGGTATCGTCGCCGTCCCCGGTATAGACGATGTCTGCTTCGTCTCCGCCTTGGAAGGCGTCGCCACCCGACAGGAGGTTGCGCAGGATGTTGATCGAGTACTCGAAGTCCACCGGGTCGGCGGTCAGGACGGCGTTCAGGTCGGTCGCGACCACGCTGAGTTCAGTGATGCCCACGAGGAGGTCGCCATCGACGTCGACCAGACGGACAGCCGTCACGGTGCCTGCGGTAAACGGAGGCGATCCATAGAAGTCGAACGCCAGGTCCGTCCCGACGAACTGGATCCTGTTCGCTGACCCGGGAAGCCTCACCTCGACCAAGTCCGAGGTCGCGGACAGGAGGGTGCCGTTTTCGAGGTTGTGGAACAGGTCGTGGGGCTGGAATCCATAGGACGGGGCGACGGATATTGTGGCCATTTAGGACTCGATCCTTAGCTGAGTGAACCATGGGGAAACATATAACAGCCCCCTAATCCATGCAAAGACACGGCCTTCCGCCGACAAGGACCCGCATGTGCTTCAGGGACGGCGGCTCCGCGACGGGAGAGTGGCCGAACGAAAATGGGGCAGCCGAAGCCACCCCATCGTCCTCGACGTCGCCAGGCATCTCTGCCCACAGCCATAGGCAAGTGACCGGGTCTCCCCGGCGGCATCGGCACCGATGCCCGAAGGCATCGCGTCGATCTGTGCCGATGACAGGAGGGTAGGCGTCCCTTGCGCCTCCGGCAAGGGCGAAATCGGCATGGGCATGTTCACTTTTTTCGGCAGTTTCACGTATACGTGAAATCGCCTCTTTTTGTGAAATCCATGATGCGCGAGGCGGCACAACGCCAAGGATTCCCTCACGTCAGAGCTTGTCTTTTTTGACTGAATATGATCTTTGTCAACAATATGAGCCGACCCGGCTCCCCTCAGCGGGGGCGTCTTCCGGCTTCAGGAGAAAAACATGGCAGAACGCCCCGTCCAGATTGCCGAACACACCTTTCCCCATGACCGCTGGTCTGCCCTTGCCCTCGGCGTTCGCATGGAGGCCTTGGCGGAGCGCCTCGGCCTGGAGGTCGACGTCTGGGAGGAGGACGGACTCGGCGAGGCGAAGGGATGCTTCCTGCAACTCGGCACCGGACGCGTCATCCTGCTCCGAGAGCTCGCCCATGCCATCGAGCACTTCGGCGAGACGGGGCCTACCGTCTTCGTGGACACAGCAGACTTGGCCTTGAACGGTCCCGAGCCGATCCGGAACGAGGTCGTCGAAGCTCTCGGCCTTGCCCCCGACGAGGTGGTCCGGCTCGCGGGTGTCGAACATGTGGCGGATGCCGCAAAGTTCGTCGCCAACTTCGCCAGCCGGAAGCCGGGCGCCTAGTCCACCGGGAACCTTGCGATCCGCGCCGGACCCGGTAGGGTAGGCGCGGTCGAGCACCAAACCTCGAGGAAGCCTTTGGCCTCCTGTTTTGCCGCCGCACAGGCGGTTCGGGCAATCCCGCCCACAAGAGGTTTACAGATGGTGGCCGAAGCCAATCATGACAGAAACGCGATCCGGGCAGCCGTGGTCGCGGAAATCAAGCGCGTCTCCCCGTTCGAGTTCGACGAGCAGGGCAGGGTGACGGACCCCGACGTCCTGAAGAACCAGGACGAGGACGATCCGCTCGTAAAGGGCGTCTCCATCAACATCACGATGGAGGAGGACAGAACCTACGAGTGCGACATCGCCCTCTGCGAGGACTTCTCCAAGACGATCTGGATCTTCTTCGGAAACGAACGGGACAGGGAGCTGCACGAGCAGATGTGGACCGATCTCCTCAGCCTCGACGAGTACGAGGTCGACAAGGTCGTCGACCTGTTCGTCAGCGAGGGATGGATCGAGGCGAGGGACTGATCCGTCAGGGAAGTGAAAGCGCCGTGTGGCGGTACCGGACCATCCACACGGCGGCCCCTGTCGGGGTCTTAGACGCGGATCGCAAGGCGAGAGCCGCTCACATTACTACGATCGGTCAGGGACGACATCCTGTCAACGCGATTCCTCCGCCGTGCCCGATAACGACCTTTATCGGGCACGGCGGAGGAATTGCCGGGGCATCGCGTGGCTCGAGCGATCCTCATCGACCCTGATGGCTAGGGCGTCCGTTCCCAGTAGGGCTTCCGTTTCCCCTGATCTTTCAGGGCGAACTTCCGATCCGTAAGCAGGGACTTGAGCGCGAGCTTGGAAAGCTCGGATCGAATGTCCGGCCATTCCTCTGCCGTGTATCGGTCGACATGGAGGGCTTCGAGTCTTTGGACAATGAGTTCAGTTGCGGCTTCCAGCCCGCCTCCCTCGAAGTCTGGGTAGGTTCGATGGGCCTCGTTGTGAAGCTCCACGATGCATGGGTCGCCGAAGACGTAAGCCGCGCTCTCCCAGGCAGGGATTTTGAAATTGAGCTTGATTTCAAACGTCATCGGATATCCCTGGCTGTAGCCCGCTCAAGGCACCATACAGCTACCTCGGGCATGGGTCACGCGCGGAGTGCCGTCGGGGCCTCCAGCGTCACCGCGCCCTGGCAATCCGGACCACGATAACCTCGGCCTTCCATTCGGAGCGCCGCAAGGCCTCCTGCCGGGACGGGGTCCATGTCCGCGTCGTCCATTCCCGAGGACCGACCGCCTCCAAGGTACGGATGACGCCTTCCCGACCTCCCTCCGCCTTCCTCCAGAGAACGACCTCCGCAGGGTCCACGGGAGGCAGGTTCGGGTTCACGAGGACGATGTCGCCGGGCCTGAGGACCGGGACCATGCTGTCGTCGGGCACGATCAGGCCATAGGCGGCAGGGGCCAGGTGAACCGGGAACGTGCGGGGATGTAGTCGACCGGGTCATCCGAGATGCGGTAGCCCTCCTCATCAGAGAGCAAGGCGTGCACGGGCAGGTGTCCGCCAATGGCTACCTGCGAAGGCTGTTCCAGCCCGCCGACCTCCATGGCATTCCGCATCTCCGTCTCGCGGAGCGCCCTGATCTCGCGCTCGAGCTTTTCGACGGATGCATTGGCGTCCTTGAAGCCGAGACGGGCGGCGATCGCATGCCCGAACTTGGAGAAGACGACCTCGCCGCGCTCGATGCGGTCGACCGTCTGTTGCGAGGTGCCGACAGCCTTGGCCAGCTCTCCCTGGGTGATTCCCCTGGCTTCCCTCATTCTCCGGAACGCCGCCCCTCGGGCGACGGCGATCCTCTGGTTCACGTCAGTCTTTGGTGTTTTCGTCATTCCGCCGGGATACCCCGGCCTTCGGCATGTGTGCAAACACGCTTACTGTGTGATCCTCAGCGGGAAGAGGATGTCTGCCCCGGCCCGAAGACGGCCTCGATCCGACGCTCGTCGATGCCGGCCTTCCGCATCTTCTCGATGACCTCTTTGTCCTGCTCGGCAAGTTCCTCAGGCGTGAGTGTCGGCTCCTTGAGGCTGAACATGCCCTCAAGTTCAGCGTAGGGCTTGTAGTCCACGCCGACGACCTGGATCACGACCGCGGTCGGGGCGGCCGCCTCGACGTCCGCGATCGCGCTGCGGACCGCTTCCTCGGAGCTTTCAGCCTCCCGGGTGAAATCCAGCGCCAGCAGCCCGTCCCGGTCGATCCCGACCGTCGCATCGGTGCAGCCAGATGCACCGATGCTCTCGACGAACCTCTCGAGCGCCCTCCGGTCCCCGGGGACGAAGTACCTGAGAACGAAGCTGTACTCGGTCATGATGCGGATTCCTCGTCCATGAGTTCATCGAGATGGCGATGACGGTCGTCCATCCTGGCCGAGGAGATATCCTCGATGAGGTGTGCGGGCAAGGCGCCGACGCGACGGACGTAGCGCTTCATCGATCCCGCAGGGAGGATGGATTCCATGAACATCCCCTCCACCTGGCGGTCCAGTGCCTCCTCGATGGAGTACCGCGCGACGGAAAGCTGGTGGTTGAGGCGGAGGATGTCGTGCTGGCTCCCGATATCGGTCTCGTCGTCGGTCATGCCAGGTTCTCCTTGGAAGTGGATCGGCTTACGAGGCTATGCCGGCCTCGCCGGGGTGACAACCGGAACCACGTCCAGCATCTCGGCATCGAGCGAGATGTGCATGTCCCTCAGCGCCTCCGGCGGGATCGCACAGGTGCAGTAGAGGACTGCCTCCTCGAAGTTGTCGTTCTCGCCGTGCCAGTCGGGATCGACGAAGAACCTCGCTCCCTTGATCCGGGAGGTGTCGATCTCGACCAGCGCGAAGGCCGGAGCCAGCCCCTCCACGATGGCCTCGGACGCAAAGAGGTGGATGTCGGTCGTGTCCCGGGCGACGTAGGTCCGGCCCGATCCCCAGCCGAGCGAGGCATTGGGGTCGATGCCCCCCGAAAGGACGCGCTCGAGACGGTCCAGCGGCGTCGCATGGTAGAGGAGGGTGCCCGGCGGGAGGAAGGCTTCTCGGTCCTGCTGCATGGTCGGCTCCGGCTTCAGGGAAACGATAGCACCCCGACGGGCAAGGTCACATCAGGAGTTCACCCCTGCCGCCTTCAGCTTCTCACCGGCCGGTGCCACCGCTGTCACGGCGGTCAAGCCATGCGGAACGAATCCTTGTTCCCTCGTTGCGCATCCTTCCGCTCCCTGCTAGACGTGTTCATCATCCGAAGGATTCAAGGCCACGGAGCGGAGGACGAGATGGGTCAGGCGAAGCGCCGCCGGGACACTGGCGGCACGGAAGGGCAGGGCACCTGCAACGGATGCAAGCTCTGCTGCATCGTGACCGCGATCCCCGAGATCGAGAAGGCCCCGTTCGTCCCCTGCGCGAACCTCTGCGACATCGGGTGCTCCATCCACGGCAAGGGCCAGCCCAAGACCTGCATCACCTTCAATTGCAGGTACATCATGGCCCACCGCCTGAACCTGAAGGACAAGGAGATCCTCCCGCACCCGAACGACGCCGGGGCCTACGTGGCGCTGCCGAAGGACCCCCAGAACGTCGTCATGTACGTCGATCCGAACGATCCGGCGAAATGGCGCGGGTCGGCCATGCCCGCCTACCTCAAGACGCTGATGCTGAACGCCGGGGTCGGCGTGACGATCATCGACAGGGGCTACCAGTTCAAGATGGACAGCATCGACGAGATCGACGCCATGGCATCCGTCGACCTGGTGGAGCTGTCACGCGCGCGGGGGCTGAGGCCGACGTACGCCCTCCCGGGCGAGTGAGCGGACGCACGAATCCTTTGCGCTTGCCTGGCCGGGACCCGCTCCCGCTGACAGGCGTCTTTTAACGACGAGGGGCGGCCGAGGGCCCCGCCCTCCACGCCACGGGGAATTCCATGGGACAGGCCAAGAAGCGCCGCGAGGAGATCGCGACATACGCACCGGGTCGCTGCAACGGCTGCAACCTCTGCTGCGTCATCTTCGAGATCCCGGAGATCGGCAAGGCCCCGTTCGTCCCCTGCGCCAACCTGTGCAGTGCGGGCTGCTCGATCCACAACTCCGGCAGCAAGCCGAAGACGTGCGTCGAGTTCGTATGCCGCTACATCTCGGTTCACGAGCTCGACCTCGAGGAGAAGGCGATCATCCCCCACCCGAAGGACGCCGGGGCCTACGTGGTCGAGAAGGGCCCGAGGCATCTCGTGGTCTACGTCGATCCCAAGCAGCCACGGAAGTGGACACATTCCGGGATGCCGTCCTACCTGAAGACGATGAGGCAGTTCGGGTTCTCGGTCGCCATCATCGACCGGGGCTACGAGTTCACTCCCGAGAGCGACGCCCGCATCGATTCCATGGTCATGGCGGACTACGTGGAGCTTGCCGTCGGGAAGGGAATCAAGCCGACCTACCCGTCGAGTTCCATCTAGTCCCGGTACGCCCGGGATGCCTCAGCGTCCCAGGCCCGGAATGCCGCCGCCCCTGTCGTAGTCCTCGTCCTCCGCCGGCAGGGTCACCTCCGGGATGTCGGGCATCACCACTCCGTGGCGCTCCATCAGCTCGAGGGCCTTCTCCCTGTCGCCTCCTCCCTCGCCCAGCAGGCGCCGGAGCTCCGAGGTGTGCTTGATGTCCAGCCAGAGGTCGAACTCGTAGGGGAGAAGCGGGTCGCGTGCGTTCGGGAAGTCATCGAGATCGGGACGGTGCTTCCATGTCAGGTACTCATCGAGCGAGGCGATCCGTCCGTACTGACCGTCGTCGAAGTAGTATTTCACCTGCTGGTCCCGACCCGTCCATCCGAACGTCTTCACGATCCGCCCGTCGGGAACCTCGTGGAAGCTGCCGACAATCACCGTTGCCTCCCCGGCAGGCCCCATGACCTTGGTCTTCTGCCTCATGGCTTCCCCTCTTTCCTCACGCCCGACGATGTCGTCAGGCTTGCCCGTCGTTCTTGCTGCGTGGTCGCCTCGGCGGCCCGCATCCGGGAGACCTCCCGGGAAGGCCTGCGATCCTGGACCCCGCCCGTCGACCTGCCCGTTGCCGCACTATGCACCCCGCCCCCGAAAGTCTCCACACGTGCGGTTACGGCCCGAATCCTTCAAAAGCCTGTTGCGGGTCGATCGCGATCCTGCCTACCCTCAAGCATTCGGACGGGCAGGGCGCCGTCCACGGATTGACGGGGAACAGGAATGGGCCAGGCCAAGCGCCGCCGCGAGCTGATCGCGAACTTCGCACCGGGACAGTGCAACGGATGCAACCTCTGCTGCGTGGTGTTCACGATCCCCGAGATCGAGAAGCCGGCGTTCAAGCCCTGTGCCAACCTGTGCGCCGCGGGATGCTCGCTCCACAACCAGCCCTCGAAGCCGAAGACCTGCGTCGACTACGAGTGCAACTACGTCATCGCCCACCGCGAGAACCTCCCGTCCAAGAACGTCATTCCCCATCCGAAGGATGCGGGAGCGTTCCTCGGCCAGCCGAAGGACAACATGCACCTGGTCCTGTACGTGGACCCCAAGCAGCCCCGCAAGTGGCAGGGCACGACAATGCCGGCGATCCTCAAGGCGGCCGTGCAGACGGGCATGAGGGTCTCGATCTTCGACCGCGGCTTCAAGGTCGACACGACGAACGTGGAGGGCGTCGAGGCCCTTTCGTCCATCGACATCGCCGAGGCCGCCGCCTCTCAGGGCGTGAATCCATCGTTCGAGGTGCACGTCCAGTAGCCCGGCGGGCCCGGCCCTGCGCTGCTGGCGGATCGGCTATCGATCGGCGGGGGTCAGGGTGCCCCGCTCGGCCAATTCCATGATCTTGAGGGCGACGTCCCATGGGAGCACCTTCTCGATCCTCACCAAGGCCTTTCCCGGCCCCCTGTTCGAGACCTGCATGACCTCGGCGACGGGGGAAAAGCCCGTCCGCCGCGCTGCCGGCCTCTCCTCCGCTGCCGTGGCATCGGGGAACCCGGCGGCTCCCCGGGCGGCCGGGCTGCTTTCGACGCCCATGAGAAGCCATTCCGGCGACACGCCGAAGAACTCTGCCATGCCACGGATTTTTTCCTGGTTGCTCGTCCGACGGGTTCCGTTCTCATAGGCGATGTAGGTCTGCACCTTCGCGCCCATCGCCTCTGCCGCTGACTTGGCACTCCGATAGCCCGCGTTGGTACGGGCCAGCTTCAGACGATCGGCAAAGGTTTCGGCAGGGGCCATTTCCGACACGAAGTCCTCTAGGTCAGGCCATGAGGCATTTATGGCAGGCCTGGCGAACTATCAATGCATAACGTAGAAATTCATGCGCTTTGAAGCAGCAGATGCTACGGGATGTGGGTGTTGCCCTCGTGATCCCATGTATCATCCCGTCCGAGGTCGTCATAGACCTCGAAGGGGATGATCTCGGGGGTTGCCTTCGGCTCCGCACGTCCTTGCCCGGGAGCGTTGCGGGTATGCCCGTCGACGTCGGTCCCGTCAGCCTTCGTGAACGGCAGGACGATGATCCGGCCATGGTTCCTCGAGAGAATGCGTCCCTCGCGCCAGACCCTGCTGCCGGGCGCGTTTCCGCTCCCGCTTCCGCCGCGCTCGAACTGACGTTCCTCCCACTTGCGGGTCTCCTCGTTCCACCAGAAGCCCCAGTCCCTGAAGACGACGAACCTCTTGCCTTCCTCAAGAGCCTTCGCAAGGCGCTCCTGGATGTCCTTCCGGTGCAGGAAGGTCAGCGCGTCCGGCTTGATCCGCCCCTGGATTCGCGCCTTCACGTCACGCCAGTTTCCTTCCGGCCGCTCCCCGAAGGCATCGGTCGCCAGGGCACGTTCCGCGATCAGGCGCTTGCGTGCCCATGTCTCCTTGAGGTTCGGCCATTCGCGCCAAGTCAGGCGATCCTCCGAAACCCACAGGCGGACGCTCGAGAAGCTCTCGTCGAGGACGTGGCGCAGGTACGGGTGTTCTGCCAGCCTTGCCGCGATCAGGCCGATCACACGTTCCGCCTCTGCCCCGGCGACCCCCTCGACGGTCATTCGCTCCCTGACCGGGGCAGTCACGCCTTCGGCCGCAGCCAGCTCCCGCCCCTTGGCGACGATGATCTCGTACTCCCTTCTGAGCCGCTCCTCGGACCTGCGGTTCTTCTCGCGCTGGATTTCCGCCGACCGCCGGGCCTCCTCGGCCGCCCGCCTCCCCTTGAGTTCCCTCTCCCATGCATCGGCAAGCCAGGCGGGCGTGGACACGTTGAACACGAAGCTGCGGCTGCGGAGGGCAGCGAGTTCCTCGTAGGAGGGCACTTGCAGTCCCCGCTCGGCGATGATGGCGAGGGCATCCTCGATCAGGGCACGGACCTTCGCGCCCCGGGCGATACCCTCCTCGGCATCGGCCTGGCTGTCGTAGCGTTCGGTGTAGGGATTGCCCTGCGGGCCGACGCCCATCCTGCGTCGCCAGCCGCGATCCCCGCTGTCGTATTCCACGAGTTCGTCGATGAAGAAGGCCTTGCCGTCGCGATGGGGAGCCACCCGCGCGTCCAGCACGCGCACCGCCTTGAGGCCGCGGGCCTCCGCTTCCTTCCATCCGACGAACCCTGCTGCCATTCCCCGTGTCCTGCTCTGTGCGTTTGAGTCCTGGCACGACATAGCAGAGCCGATGGATAGGCGCGACATCAAACTCCGCAGAAGGCGAGGGCGAACAAGCCCGAGGCGCCCGCTCCGAGGCTGATCAGGATCATCGAGACCACGAACCCGACGTCCTGCCTTCGCTTGAACCTGGCCACTGCCACGGCAACGGCATCATGTCCATCATCGCCTGCCATCGATCCTTCCTCCGCATCCTCTCCTGCACGGATACACGACCCCGGCGCGGGAGTCCTTGAGCTGCGTCAAATCTGATGGCTGTCCTTCTCCCATGCGCCCCTGCCTGCTATCACGGTGCACATGTCAGGACCGCATCGGGCGGCAGGAGGGATGGATGGCGACGATCACGGCTGATGACCTGCTGGAGTTCGACGGCAAGACCGACGTGATGTCCGCCAAGGCATTCTTCGGCCGGATCGCCGACCTGGGCGGCCAGTTCCACGCGGACGACTCCGTCGTCGGCCTGGTCGACGGGAACACGATGGAGCAGGTGTTCGACGATGAAGCGGCAGCCATCGTGGACGAGGCGGTAGACAGGTTCCGCGCCGCGAGCCGCAGATGGCCGGACCCGGATTTCCTCTACGCCTTGGCCGCCGTCGGCAGGTTCGAGATCGAGAGGGCCTATCCCGGGTTCGTCCTCGACCGCTCGATCCCGATGGCCGCCGCCATGAGTTACCAGACCCTGCCCGGGCAGGAGTTCCCAACCATCGTCGTCGAGGACTGCAACAGGTTCGTCGCCATCCAGATCCTGCCGGGACAGGGCAGGGCGAGCGAGGCTACTGCCTTCAGGATCGTTCCGACGAGCGGCATCCGCTTCGGGGACGAGGTCTACCTCGACATGTCGAAGGCCGAGCTCGACTTCGAGGGCGCCGTCACCGTGAACAGGGTGGAGGACGTCGAGGAGGCGGCTCAGAGGATGATCACGGACGCGGTGCTCGGGCCGACGCCCTGATCACCGCTGCCATGAGGCGACAGTCCGGGCGAGCTCGGCCTCGTTGAGGCCCAGGCAGGCGCGCACTGCGGACGGTACCCAGTACACGGCATAGGGTCCGACCCTCAGGAAGCGTCCCCCGCCTGTCTGGTCTCCCGTTTGCAGCCGGGAGTCGGCGCCCACGAATTGAAGGCTCATGACGACGCTCTTTCCGGCGCATTCCCCATGTGAAGGTCGGGATTGTCCTGCGGGATAGCGGAAGTCCAGCACGGCCCTGTCACCGGGCTTGGAGACCCTCGGATTGAAATCCCAGGGCACCAGCAGCTCGCCGCCACCGAGATCAACTCGCTTCTCGGCACCGACCGAGGGCGTTACAAGCCACGACAGCAGGGATGCCAGCAGGATCAGGCCGATGCCAGCCCCCGAAATCACAAGGGCGGCGTTCGCCTGGTGACGGAGGGCGGCGATGAGCGCGACCACCGCGAGAACTGCCGCCAGTGCCGACGAATAGGTCAGCCCCTTGGACAGGTTGGCATAGGACTCCGTGAAGCGGGACGGACCGACGTAGAAGTCCTCGACGGCGACGTGTGAAAGCAGGGAGACGCCGAGGTACAAGCCGACCGCCGCGGCGATGAAGCTGCCGACGACGACGAACCACCCGGCACCCAAAGACCCACCCGTCGCCACGCCGCCGTCCATCCGCAACCTCCCCAGCACAAGCGGAGCCATTCTAGCCGGCTCCGCGACTCCGGGAAGGGGAAAAGGACCCGCCGGTGGCGTTCGGTAGAGGTCAACGCATCCGGAGCAGCGTCATGAAGCGGGCCTGCTCGGCCGGGTCTGCCTTGAACACGCCGGAGAACTTGGTGGTCAGGGTCATCGCCCCGGCCTTCTGCACGCCGCGCATGGACATGCACATGTGCTCGGCCTCGATCATCACGGCCACGCCGCGAGGCTCCAGCGCCCGCTCCATGGCCGACACGATCTGTGCCGTCATGGTCTCCTGCGTCTGGAGGCGTCGGGCATAGACCTCCACGAGGCGGGCGAGCTTCGACAGCCCGACCACGCCCTTCGACGGGTAGTAGGCGATGTGGGCCTTGCCGTAGAACGGCACCATGTGGTGCTCGCAGTGGGTGTGGAACTGGATGTCCCGCACGAGCACGATGTCGTCGTATCCCTCGACCTCCTCGAACACCTTGTCGAGGACCTCGTCCGCGCTCCGGGAGTATCCGCCGAAGAACTCCCCATAGGCCTTCACGACCCGGCTCGGGGTGTCCAGCAATCCCTCCCGGGAGGGATCCTCGCCGACGTACCTGAGCAGTGTGCGCACGGCCGCCTCGGCCTGCTCGCGGGTGGGGCGCAGGTCGTCCTGGACGCTGGCTGCGGACGGATTGCTGACGAGGGCTACTGGACTCAAGGTTGGCTCCGCACGGGTAGGGAAGGGCGCGTTGTCTTGCAGGATGGGATGTCGCCTTGGCCCTACCGGGCAGCGGTCGAATCACGGGGGATTCCCTACCATTCCCCCGATCCCGTGGATAGATCCGGCGTGGCGGCATTTGTGCACGGACGCCTCCGTCGAGTCCTTCTGAGCCTCCCATGCGCAGCCGGCAATACCACCGAAGGGTACCGCCACGTTCAATTGCCTCCCCCCGCAGCCATGCTATGTGGTGCCCGACTACGGGAGTTCTCGACATGGCGGACATCCATCCCATGCAGGCAATCCGCGAACGCCTCTGGCGCGTCGCGAACGAGATCAAGGGCGACGACGACGAAATCCAGGCACGGATGCGGTACCGGATGCGGCTCTGGGCGCTCAACGTCGCGGCCTCGGTCTCGGACGCCTACACCATGCATGCGGAGGACGGCTCCCTCGTGGCCCGCGTCATCGCGGAATACCGGGAGCAGCAGTCCTACGATGCGGTCGTGGACCTGGATGCGCTCTACGACGCGCTGGACGAGGTCAACGAGGCCTGCCAGCGCATGATCGAGGCCGAGGCCTTCGAGGAGGGCGTTCCAACCCTCGCATCGGCAAGGGCGGCCATCATGGCGATCCAGTTCGCGGTCCTGCATCCCGATCTCGAGGACCTTCGGGCACTGGCATTGGTCCTGGCCAACGTGCCCGAACAGGCGGCGCTGTCCGTCGCCTACCAGGCGATCGACATGGGGATGGACAAGGCAGGCGTGGAACCCGAGGACCGCACCTACTTCATCATGCGGGAGACGGACGAGAGCGTGAACGAAGTGATCGAGGGGCTTCGGCGTGAACTCGGGGAGAAGTGGCTGCTGGACCTGGTGCAGCGCCTCGACCATGGGCAGGGCGAGGACTTCGAACCTCCCCGGAGCGGGTCGCCGGAGTAGCGCCTGGCTTCACAGCCGGGGTTCGATTCGTTCCCCGTTGCGCCGGGCATGCCTCTGCGGGGAACCCTGGTCGGTGTCCATGTCGATGCGTCGTCCCTGCTGCGCCCTGAGCAGCTCCGCGGTCTCGCGCGTGTGGTCAGCGATCTCGAAGAGCAGGTACACGACGCCGAACAGGATCGATGAGATCACAAGGCCACCCACGAAGCCTGCGGCCATGAGGATGTAGCGGGTTTCGGCCGGGGCAGGGATGAGCGTGGCTGCGTACGTGCACCCCGCGATGGTCAGGATGACGAGCAGCCCCAGCAGGTGCCTCAGAGTGCCGAGAACCAGCCACTTGACCATGTCGACCTCAGACCTCCGCGTCGAGGCTCCGGATGACCTCGGCCAGTTCCATGCGCTCGTCGGGGGTGCCGAGGGTCGCGACCATGAGGTCGAAGTCCATCCCCAGATCGCGCCCGAGGCCGCGCATGTAGTCCAAGTCGCCCTTCGGGTCGTCGGGATCGAACATCTCGCGGTCCGTGAGGATGCACTCCACGGTGGCCTCGTACTGCTGCCGCGCGAACAGCAACACCGCCTCCGTCGTCGTCACCGCCCCCTCGCTCATCCGACAGCTCCCCTGCGCGCTTCCCTGGCGATCCTGACGGCCGTCGAGAAGCGCGGCTCCGCGACCCCGGTGCCGTAGACCCACGACAGGCCGGGGATCGACCGCTTGCCGTAGGATCCGACCTCGATCCCGCCGATGGTGAGGTCCTGCCCCTGCGGCGTATCCTCGGTCCCGATGACCATTCCGGCCATCATACACATGAAGGAGGCGGCATCCTCCATCATCTCCCGTACCGCATCGTCCGTTACGATATCGTTCCGGTAGAGCTCCACCTTCATGAAGCCGACCCGGTGGAGGTTGTCGTAATAGGGCTCGTTGCGGAAGCAGGGCGTGCAGGCGACGAACTTGCCCTTGCCCAGCTCGCCCTTGAGGTCTGCCGCGATGAACGACTGCTCCGAGGACCCGACGAGGCCGCCGTGCCCCTCGACCTTCACGATCCAGTCCTCGCGGGGGCAGGTGAGCATCTGGGTCTCGACCGGGACGAACCACGGCATCTCGACGACCTCGTAGCCGGACCTCCCGTAGTGCTCCATTGCCTTGGCGAGGATGTTCCAGTTAACGGCGTCCATTGGCAAAGGCCCTCCGGGTTGCCTCGTTCATGGCTGCGAGATCGGCCATGGACAGGGACGGGTGATGCTTGGCGAGATAGGCCTCGACGGCTCCGTAGAGGTCGGCCAACTCCGCGATGGCCATGACAGCCACCCCCTGCTCGATGGCCTCGACGAACTCCTCGGTCTCCTCGCGAATCTTGCTGGCCTCCCCGAGGACGCCCTTCTCGATCGGGCGCAGGTGATAGCCGGGCCTGTGGGTGTCGCCGAGCAGGTCGGCGATGTAGCCCCACAGCTCGTCCTCTGGGATGTCCTTGGAGAACGGGCAGACCGTCGGTGCGCCGAGTTCCTTGATCACGCGGGCCACGTCACGGACCTTGGGACCTCGGGTGAGGAGCGTGACGGCCCTGGACGCCTCGATGCGGTGGAAGCCCGTGGGCGGGAAGGTATAGACCGATCCCTCGACCATGGTGTAGCGGCCGGCCAAGCGGACGTGACCGCGGGCGACGGGGTTCGGGTCGGCCTCCTTGCCGGGCTCACAGGACACCTCGACCATCTCGTGGTCGCCGTACTGGTCCTCGACGAACTCCCAGGTCTCGTGTGTCATGGCCCCGCGCACGATGCGGGAGGTGAATTCATATCGATGGTCATGAAGCTCTTCCTCTGGCGTGTCAGCCATGAGGTCCGGGTGCCAGAAATGAAGCCGCCTGTCGTCGTCGATCTTGAGCTGGATGAAGCCCAGCCCGAACCAGTGCGGCCTCGCGCCCGTCGCCTTCAATCCGGCGACCGTGAGGGGAACGCCGTCGACGGAGGAGGGAAGGGTGTCGGGCATGGCTCGAGTCCTTTCAGGCTGCCGCGGTGTGCACGCGGTGATCCAAACCTATAGAAAGGACTCTTCCAACGTGCAACCGAATCCTTGCCGCATGGCGGGGATCGCGGGGAGGGTGCGCCTGAACCCGGCCGAGGGGCAGGACATATCGAGCTGGTTGGCGGCGGCTCCGGCCTGTCTGCATGTATTCATGCCGGCCTATGCGCCGTCTGGCCCCAGGGATATGATCAGGGAAAAGGGCGCGGGGTAGAAACGGTGAGGGGCATTGCGATAATTCTGGCCGCCTTGGGCATCCTGGCGGCATCGGCGCCTCATGGATTTGCCGATCCCGGCTACATCTTCCGCTACAAGGGCATGTTCTCGGGTGCGTCCGGCACCCCGGCATTGGCAGCATCCTTGGGCGCATCCCCCGCGTCCCTCGGGAACCTCCACGTCACGGGGCCTGCCACCCCTTCATTCGGAACGCCTGGCGCGGCAACCTTCACCAACGGAGGCGGCGCGGCCACGGGCCCACTTGCGACCTCCCTGACGGGCAGCGACTTTGAGGTGACGTCCGACACGTGCTCGGGATCACCCCTCGCGCCCGCGCAATCGTGCACCGTCGGGGTAAGGGGAAGAGCGAGCGCCGACGGCCCGCTGAGCGGGAGCCTCCGGGTGGGCGACGGAACGTCGTCCGCGACGGTGGCCCTGTCGGGAACGGCATCCGGCTTCGTGCCGGATGCCTCCGAGGTCACGCCCGTCTCAGTTACTCCGCTGACGCCCGTGTACATGCACGGCGTGGCCGTGGAGATCGACTACGGCCGTCCGGTGCGCTTCGACAGGATCATCGTGAGTGGGAATGCGGGGACGATCACGTCTCAGAACCAGTCAATGTATCCGACATGGACTCACGCCAGGAAACACGCATACAGATACGCAAGCGTCTTCGACGGCGCATCATGGACCACCCCTGTCGTGTCCCCCACGCCCCCCTTCGAACAGCAGACGCAGATCAGCCGACCTTTTGCGGTGACGCTCAACGAGGATTTCACGATCTCCTCCTACGCCGGAGCGCCTGTGGTCGGCACCAGGATACAGATTCAGGTCTATGACGAATGCAGCCTCTTCCAGTATTCATACGGCGGCTCCTCCACGTCCTGTTTCTACAACATGACCGGGAGGAACGCCGGCGTGCGCTTCTCGCCGACGGGAACCATCTTCAGGTAGCACGCGCAATTGCCCGAAGAGTTGGATTCTCGCCGATGGGGCATGGCCTCACCTCAGTGGCCTCAGCGATGACGACCTTCTCGATGTGCCTGATGGTGTCGATTGCGGCGCCCGTGTCTCACGGGGAGCGGGAGGGCGTGTCCGGTTCCAACCGGAGCTGGTCGATGTTCTCGCGGAAGTCGTCGCCGAACCTGCGCGAGAGCTGCGGGAAGAAGGCGACGCTCGCCTGCTGGGGAACCCGCAAGTCCGGGTGGAAGTCGGCCACGACCTCGCCGTTTCCGTCGCGGAGAAAATAGATCGCACCGTTGCACTCGTTCCCGCCTTCGCGGATTTCCTCCCAAGGGGAGGTGTAGAGCGTGATCCCGTTAATGGTAAGGGTGGGATATGCGCTCACCTGCCCGACGCTCGCCTTGGGGAGACCTTCCTCCTCGGCCTTCTCCCAGAACCGCGTGAGCAGTTCCTTCAGCTCGGGGCCGGGGATTGGGTTCATCTCCGTGATGCGCCGAAGTCTCATCGTCGTGCTCCTTCCGGAATCGGGTCATGGCATCGGAAGCGATGCCGCGTACTCGTTCGAGTAGCGCCTCAGCAGCGCTTCCACCTTTTCGGGATCACCTGCCTCGGAGGACAGATACTGCGGTCCCTCGGGACCGAACCTGACGCCGAGCAGGTGACGTCCGCTCGGCTGCGGAAGGATATAGGCGTCGAGCCTGTGCCCGAACTGCTCCTGCCAATGGATCAGGACGAATTCCGCCGTCCTGCCCTCAATCGACCCGTCCGGCAACCGGATCGTGCCTCCGGCCACACAGTTGGCCATCTCCTCGACCGGGACGTAGACGGCCCTGTCGCCCCACGGGTTGTGTTCGTGCCAATGATGCATGGTCTCAATTTATCCCCAGTGCGGCGGGCTGGTCCGGCAGCCCGCCGTACCCCTTGCTGCCTGCATTGCCCGACATGGATCGTCCCCTGCTTGCGCGCACTATCCCGCTTGCACGGGAAACCGACAACCGGGCGCCGCCTGCGTCATCGCCACACGAAGAACCTGCCGCCCTCCCGATGCACGAGACGATAGCACCCCGTGTCCGTCACGAACTCGCGCAGGAGCTGCCACGCCCTGGTGTCGTCCATATCCTTCGGGATCGCGAAACCTTGGAACGCCGTCGGCAGGATCTCGGCCATGAACTCGTAGTCGTACGACTCCTGCCCCGCATAGGTGAGGGCGATGCGGCCTGACCACGAGATCGCCCGCTTTCCGTCGGTATCCGAGGGTCCGAACCGGATTGTGTGGTCAGCGACGGAGTCGTGCCCCAATAAGTAGATATGGAACGCGAGATCGCCCCATCTATAGTGGATTTTGTCTGGTTCGATGTCGACACGGAAGGTCTCCGAGGAGAGCTTGCCGGCATCGAATGGGAACTCCCTGCTCCCGACCACGAAGCCTCCGGTTACCTCCTCCTCCCAGTCGGTGGAGGACAGCGTGCAGCGGTGATAGTTGCCCCAGCACCCCTTCGACTCCCAATCGCCGAGACCTTCCTCCTCGATTTCGTCCGGGTCGTCGTGGGCGTCGTAGTCCTCGCTTACGAGGTGGAAGTCAAAGAAGAGGGCGTGTTCGCTGATGTGCCCGCCCCATGCGAAGTCCGTGATCCGATGCCCTCCCGGCCAGGGATTCCCGAGGAACCGGATGGTGCCGCAGTTCATCGCGACAGGATAACGGGCAAGCAGGTACGCCACCACTTCCGGGTTCCTGACGTCCTCTTCGATGTACTCGTATTCCTCACCGCCGAATCGGATGCAGACAAGGTGGTTCCCGTCATCACCTGTAACGATGTAGCCATCGACCTTGTCGCCGAGGGTACGCCACGTGCCTAGGACAAACCTGACGTCATTGGACACCTCGGTCCCATCCGCGAAACGGAGCGTTCCGCCCGCGCAGCACCTTGCCAGTTCCTCAAGCGGGACGTAGACGGCCACGTCGGCGTGCGGGTTGAAGTCGTGCCAATTCGTCCTCATCAACGCCTCCGTTGCAGTCGCAGGGGGCGGCCCCATCACGAATTCTGCACCGGAAAGCGTTCGGCGGTGAGTCTCGGACCGCTCAGGGCGAGGGGGCTGCGGCAGCCTCACTCGAGTACTTCGTCAGCAGCTCGTTCACCAGCCGATAGTCCTGGACGCGCGGCGAGAGGTACTCGGAGTCCCCGGTTCCGTACCGGATGCCGATCGAATGCTGACCGTCTGGCCGCGGAAGGATGTAGCCGTCGAGCTTGTCGCCGCTCCCGTGCCATTCCTCCAGGACGAGCGGGACGTCGTATGGAACGACCTCCCCGTAGGGGAGCCTGACCGTGCCGCCCTCGCAGCACGCGGCAAGCTCCCAGACCGGGACGTAGACGATCTCATCGGCGAACCGGTTGTGCTCGCTCCAGTGGGTCATCTTGGCCTCCATGCCTGTCCGTCATGCCCTTATCCCCGTATCCCCCCGCAACATGGCAGGAGTCAATGACGACAGTGCGCGCTAACCTTTCGGCGGCGGATTTCATCCGCGGGCAAAAGGATCTAGGGTATTCCCACAGGCCACTACCGAAGGACTCGCTCGCAATGGCAACATTCGTCGTCACGCCCGCAGGACAGGCATCCGGCATCAGCCCGGACAGGTTCTTCTCGGGAGCGAACGCAGGCTCCATCCTGGCATCCGGCCCCAACCAGTTCATCTTCGTGACGCAGGCCGGCGAGCACCTCGTGATCGACGGCGACGGCCTCCACTACGACGCCTCCCAGGAATACCCGTGGAACGATGGCGCCGTCACCGCTGTCCGCCTTTTCAGCTCGAACGGCGTGGAGCTTGCCGCGATCACCGAAATCGGCCCTGGCCTCGACCTGTGGCGCGTCGGCGAGCTGCTTGACGAGGGTCGCCCTGCGGACGTGATGGGCGTCCTGTTCCTCGGCGACGATTCCCTCGTCGGGGGCGACGGCAACGACGCCCTCGTGGACGGCATGGGCAACGACACGGTCGACGCTGGCAACGGCGATGACACCGTTTACGGAGGCCAGGGCAGCGACAGCCTCGACGGCGGCGCGGGGACGAACACCCTGTCCTACGAGTACGTGGATTCCGACCCGACCACCTATGTCAACGGCGTCAATGTCAATCTCGGGGCAGGGATCGCCATCGACCAGTGGGGCGGGGTGGACGAGGTCTTCAACTTCCAGCACGTCCGCGGATCGAACCACATCGACACCCTGATCGGCGACAGCCGGGACAACATCCTCTCCGGCATGGACGGCAACGACGACATCCTCGGTCTTGAGGGGAACGACACGCTGGAAGGCGGACTTGGTGACGACAACCTTGACGGTGGGCTGGGTGACGACTACATCGACGGCGGCGAAGGACACGACACGCTGAAGCTCTCCGGCTTGCGCGACGAATACAGGATCCGGAGAAACGGGGACGGCACCTACACGGTCATCGACCTGAGGGCAGACGGGATCGACGGCACGGACACCGTGCGCAACGTCGAGGACATCTACTTCGGGGACGGACGCTTCGCCATCGAGTCCTTGGTCTCGGCTCCCAAGTCCCTGACGGACCAGAACGTTGCCGAGGACACGCGGTGGACTTTCAGCCTGCCCGCAGGTCTCTTCGCGGGCTCCGCATCCGGATTCACGGCCACGAGCGCCGACGGCGGACCGCTCCCGGACTGGCTTCAGTTCGATGCCACCACACGGTCATTCGCGGGGACACCCCCGCGCAACTGGTTCGGCTCCGTAAGCCTGAAGGTAAGCGCGACGGAGTTCGGCGAGACGGCGAGCGTGAGCTTCAAGCTCAACGTGCAGTCCGTCAACGATGCTCCCAGCAACCTCATCCTCTCCGGCGGAGCGGTAGCGGAAAACAGTGCCAACGGCACGCTTGTCGGCTGGATCACGGGCTGGGACGACGACTCGTCGAACCTGAACTACAGCCTAGTGGACGGCGCGGGCGGGCGCTTCGCGGTGCGCGGCAACCAACTGGTCGTGGCAGACGGGTCCAAGCTCGACTACGAGCAGGCAAGGAGCCATCAGGTCACGCTCAGGGCCACCGACGAGTTCGGCGCCTCGATCACGCGGACCTTCACCGTCTCCGTCGGCGACGTGGGCAATGAGGACGCCAAGGGTTCGGCTGGCGGCGATGTCATCAAGGGCGGTAGCGGCGCGGACAAGATCGCGGGCGGCCTCGGCAACGACGTCCTGACGGGTGGCAAGGGCAGGGACACGTTCGTGTTCGGCACCAAGCTCGACAAGAAGAACAACGTCGACACGGTCACCGACTTCAACGTGAAGGACGATACCTTCCATCTCGACAACGCGATCTTCAAGAAGCTCGGTTCCGGCACCCCGTCCAAGCCAAAGGCACTGAACAAGGACTTCTTCACCATCGGCACCAAGGCCAAGGACAAGAACGACCACCTCATCTACGACAAGTCCAAGGGCTATCTGTACTACGACGCAGACGGCTCCGGGAAAGGGGCGGCGGTCCTCTTCGCCAAGATCACCAAGAATCTGGCCCTGACCGACAAGGACTTCCTCATCATCTGACGGATGGTTCCGGTGGGGCGGGTCGCCCTACCGGAACCGCCACCAATCAAAGCCGCGCTCGAAGCCCTGCAAGCCGATGTCCCGGCGCAGGTGTTCGCTCAGGTGAGCGGTTCCGCATGATGGACGGGCAGGGGCCTTGCCCAAGGCGATCCTCAGGCGGAGCAGGATTCCCTCGATGGCGTTCGGGCGTCTCACAATCTCGGAATGCATGTTCCTGTCCTCGTGCTGTCGTGTCCCGTTGGACGATGGCGACAGCACGAGCATGCCGAGGGACAACCGCGCGGACAAACCAGATCCCGATGGCCTGGCATAAGGAGGATCTATGTGTCCCCGCCCTCGACAGTGAGGACGGGATCGAACGATGATTGCTGGGCATCCCGAGGAAGAGCGCCGCGACACCGGATTTGGCGGAGGCAGCGTCAGCGGAGGCAATCCACCCGCATGTGGGAATGCCTTCCTTCTCAAGGACTCGTTCCAGGAATCCTGAGCGGGGAGGCAACCCCGGCATGGTCGCTCGCACGTCCGATCCAGACGTCCCTCTGTGCCCGCCATTCGGAGAGCAGCGCGGCCGCCTTCCGTTGGTCGCTGTACATCTCGTTGGGGTAGCGGAGCTGCCAGCGTTGCCCGGGATCGTCTGTCACCACGACATGGGCGAGTCCGAACTGGTCCGCCGTTATGTCCGCCACGATGGTGCCGCACGGCGAGACCGCGAAGCCATGCGACTGGGCGATGTCGTCGATGTCGCTCGGTCTGGCGGACACCATGGTCTTGGCCACGCGGATGGCTTCGTCGCTCCAGTACCACCCCTCCCAGTCCGCCCATTCCCCCTTGCCGAGGGCGGTCAGCGCCTTGGCGACAAGTCCGGCTGCGTCGAAGCAGAAGCCGGCGCTGGGCGTCGCGTCGCCCGGCCGCTCGGGGCCGAACTTCGTCTCCATGAAGAGGCGCAGGGCAACGAGTTCGGCAAGGATGTCGGGATCGACGTCCTTGCCTGCGCCTTCGAGGTGGATCCTGAGGGTCATCGTGGCCTGCTCAGGGGGTCGGGGACCGATAGGTGTGGTGGACGGCGACGCAGTGGCGATACTCGATCGGATCGAGGGCAATCACGCCGCCATCCGGAACCTCCATCGTGTCCGGTCCCGCAGTGGACACCCTGCCGATGCCTCGGCCATCGATCTCGACCAGCCTCGCGTCGGCGCCGTGGACGGCGACGGCAAATTCCCTGGCCTTGTCCTGGTCCGTGAAGAGGAGGATGCCGGGAACCATGCCGAAGGGCGCGCCGGGCTTCAGACCGTCGTCCATGATGGACTGGGCCGCGAGTTCCGAAGTGGGGTGGTAGTGCGTGATCGTGGAATGGCTCATCTTGCTCTCCTGCGGGATGCGTACCCCAGTGGATGGGGTTGCGTTCGGCTACATCGGGGAGGGTCCGGTGGCCTCGGCCTGGACCTCCCCGGCGGGATGCTGGAAGCGCCCGCCCTTCGAGAGGCCCGTCAGGGTTCTGTCGCTGACGTTGCAGAAGCTGTGTTCGGCATCCGGGAAATGCTGGAGAACGAGTTCCCAGACGGCTTTCTCGTCCACCGCATCGATGAGGGCCGTGCAGTAGGCGTCCGAGACGTACATGCGGTCATGCAGCTCTTCGTCTTCCTCGAACCGCTTCTTGAGCTCGGGATCGAAGTTGCGCAGGAAGAGGTCGGTCTGGAACGGCAAGCCCTGGGCCTCGGGAGTGTTCATCACCGAAGGCCTCAGCACGTAATGGTTCCCCGATCCCGTGTGCCAGAAGAAGAACGGGGTGTCCTCCGGCCAGTCCTCGAGGTAGGTGCCGAACCTGATCCAGTAGCGGGTCAGCCCCTCTGCCGGCGGCACCTCGTACTGGGCGATCTTCGCGTCCTCGAGTTCCTCCGCCGTCATGCTCATGGCCTCATCCCCCTGTCGTTCTCGAGTGCAAGCTGTGCCTTCCTGAACTGCTCGATGCCGTCCGCGAAGGCCAGGACCTCGCTGATGGCGTAGGCCACGGACATCTCCTCGCCGACGTTCCATGTCCTGAGCAGGAACTTCTGGCCGTCGGATTGCAGGTACATCCTCAGGTCCAGCAGCGCATCCCCTTCGTTGGGACCGATGACGGCCAGCTCCAGCGATCCCCCGTCGATGCTGCGCACGTAGGAGGTGCCGCCGTCGGCGTAGTCGGTTCCGATCCTCATGAAGCCCGCCCGCATCACGCGCTCCTCGGACCCGCCATGGGCGCTCCTCGGCGGCTTCATGACGGGAGGGGCGACGATCATCGGGACGAGGTTCAGGTGCTCAGGAGCGATGTCACCGAACGTGAACACACCCCCTTTGGCGTGGGTGGAGGGAGCCTCTCCCGGCGGGGCAACCTCCACGGCCGCCGCCGGGATCGCGAGGATTCGCCCCTGCTTCCCGTGGGAGGCGTCGGCCCACCAGCTTGCCTCCTCCTGGTCGGTGAAGAGCAGGGTGGCCGTGCCGGACGAGTGGTGCCGACCCGCGACCAGGCCGTTGGCATGGATCTCGGGAAGCCTTTCGACGTTTGTCGCATGGTAGTAGAAGTTCGGCATCGATCCCCCGTCCATGATCACAGCCTCCCGTCCCAAGTGTGACCGTATTCCGTGTGCGCGGCCCGGTACGCCTCGACGCCGTCAGCGAAGGAAAACATCTCGCTCAGGACCTGCAAGGTCGAGTCGTACTTGTCGAGGTCCCAGTCCCGCAGCAACACGACCCGGTCTCCCTCGTGCAGGTAGAGGCCCGCGTCCGTGTCGTTCTCGATCCTGAACTCGATCGCTGCGCCTTCGAGGTGGCGGACATAAGAGGCCCGCGAGCCAGCGGGCGGGATGTCCGCCTTCACGAAGCCCTGCCGGAGGATGATCTCCTCGGGCGACGAGGCGAGGCGGCTCGTCGGTTCCGGTCCCGCGCGCCTCGGGGGCTTGGTCACGAGCCTCAGGTGCTCCGGGGGGATGTCGTTGATCGCCAGGACGCCGCCCATTCCCGAGATCATCGGCACCCTGTCCGGCGGGACGATCTGGAAGGCGGTCACCGGGACGGCGACGAGGCGGGCGGCCGTGCCGTACATCTCCTCGCCGAGCTTCGTGGCCTGTTCCTTGGTGGGGAACAGGATGGGTCCGGCGCTCTCCGACTCGTGCCTTCCCCTGAGAAGCCCTTTCTCCATGAGTCCGGGGAGGTAGTCGACGCTCGTCGGATGGTAGTAGCTGGACGTCATCGGACCGGTATCTCCCTCTTGCTGCGGAGAACCTACACGAGAGTTCTGAAACTTGCGATCCGCCGCCCCGACAAACGTCGCGTGCCGAAACTGGATAGCCCGCTGGGAATCATTCCAGCATCCTGCCCGGCCTGGGGGCTACTCATTTCTATTTACCCAAGAAGGAGTGTCGGATGCCGATGGAGAATCACCTTTCGCAGCTCGAGAGGAAGCATCGCTCCCTGGAGCAGGAGATCGAGGCGGAGATGCATCGCCCGTACTGCGACGGGACACGCCTGTCGGAGATGAAGCGGCGCAAGCTCACCTTGAAGGATCGAATCCAACGGCTGCGTAGCGGAGTGATGCCTACCTAGCAGGCATCGTTAACCTTCCTCCGGGTGATGCCATCCTGTCGCATTGCCCGGAGTAGGTACCTTCCTAGTTCTACGTGCGAGAACGGATCAGCAGTCATTGAAACCACATCCCCATCACGCCCCCTGCCGCCGAAGGCGATCCAACGGTTCCGACAAACCCTTCCGGCACGCACGCTGAGACAATCGGGGGATTCACGTGGGGCACTTCCATCCTGAACGAGCGACGTCGATCTCCCTGCAACGGCACATCGTCGATGACGTGTCCGCCTTCAACTCCCTGTCCCCGTCCCGCCACCGTGACTACGTCCAGATCGGGAAGGGGCCGTTCAAGGGGGAGGTGACGAAGGTCGAGGTCGGGCCGGCCTCGGTCCAGACCAACATCCTCGAACGGGAAATCCTCGGTTGCGTACGATCCGCCACGCCGACGGTATTCATCGCCGCGCCGTTGCCGGGATGCTCCCCCTCCAGGTTCAACGGCCACCGCATCACCGAGAGGGACTTCATCATCCACTGGGGCGAGGAGGACAAGGTCTGGCAGACCGGGGAGTACTTCCGCTGCGGCGTCATCGAGTTGCCCGCCCAGACCGCCCCGGGGCACATGCCCTTTGCCGACCCGAGCGTCCACGCCCGTGCGGGCGGTGCCCTCATGATGCGTGACTCCGAGATGAGGGAGGGCCTTCGGTCGCTGGCGACGGCAGCCCACGCCATGGCCGAGATGCGCCACCGCACCGTGTCGGTCGAGGGGTTCGTCTCCTCCTTCATCGCCCATTGCTGGGCCGTCGTCGAGCGATGCTGCCGCAAGGACATCGACCGGGCCGTCATGCTGCCGATGTCGAAGCGGGCACGCATCGTCAAGACGGCCAGGGACCTGATCCACCGTGACGAGGAGACCCCGCTGAACGTGGCCCAGCTCGCCAGCGCGATGGCCATGCCGGAGAGAACGCTGAGCGAATGCTTCAGGGCATCCATCGGGCGGTCTCCTCGCACTTACCTGCGTATCCATAGGCTGAACCGGGCAAGGGCCTACATCCTGTGCCACGCGGAGGAGGAGGCCAACGTGGTCACCGCCGCGGCCATGAAGTACGGGTTCTGGCATCTCGGCAGGTTCTCGGCCTATTACCGCGACCTGTTCGGCGAGTACCCCTCGGAGACCGCGTGCGCCGTCTCCGGCTACGATCCCGATCTGACCGAACGCCCCGCCGGGGAGGGTAATCCGGCCTTGACGGCTGCGGGGTGATGGCCGGACGTGGCCGGATCATGTCCGGATACTTCCGCGCCCTGGAATTTTCCTCAGTTCCTGAAGCCGCTTAGCGGACAGGCTCATGTCCGGATATGTCCGGATTACGGGTTTCCGGCCGGATTCTAGGCCGACGTATCCTCAAAGAGGTCGAGCTGCTCGCCCCCGATCGGCTGGGGAGCGGCCTCCGTCGGGACCGGGTCGTCCATCCCGAGGCGGGCGAGCCACACCTTCTCGGCCTCAAGCGCCTTGCGGGCGGCAGCCTTGTAGAAGATCGCGCCCTCCATCACGAACCGCTGCAACCAGGATGCCCGGTCACCTTCGAACCTGCCGAGGCGTTTCTTGGCGTTGCGGATCTGGAGCTGCCCCTTGCCGAGGTTCTGGATGGCGAGGCTGCCCCAGCAGATCTCCTCGATGGCGCTCCAGCGCACCTCGTCAACGATGATCTCGTCGCCGTCCCTCGAGTACTCCACCATCAGGAGAAGGAGGACGTTGGCCCCGCTCCGGTAGAGCTTTTCCAGACGGTCGATGGAGATCAGGTTCGGCATCGAGAAGGTGCCGTCGAGGTCGCGGGCCTTCACGTCGACGTAGAAGGTGGTCCCGCCGATCTCGACGAGCAGGTCCTCGACCGAGCGCTTGGTGTCGGCCTTCCGGGCGCGGGCGGGCAGGGAATGCCGTGAGACGTGGTCGATGACCATGTCCGTGACGTGTCCCTCGACGATGTCGCCGATGCCCCTCTGCATGACCCGTGTCCCGACCGGGATGCGGGAGGCGAGGATGTCCACCAGGGCCGACGTCAGGATAGCGTCGAGGGAGGCCCGGTCGGCGCACGGGCATGCGGCCGGGGACTCGATGCCGAAGGCATGCCCCGCAAGGTCGCGCTCGCCGCGTATGTCCCCGCCCGTTCTCACCAGGAGAAGTGTGGCGGCGGGATCCGTCGATCTTCAAGGACTCAATTTCAGGATGAATCCTTGACTATGGATCTAATCCTTGGCACATAGCTACCAACAGGTCGCCGCGACGCCCCTTCGGGCGGGCATCGCGCGCGGCCTCTTTCACGTGCATGCCCGGGAGACTGGAAATGGCCGCCAGCGCCATCGCTAACCGCATTGAGATTTTCGGCACCGTGTCGGCCGAGACCATGGACGAGCTGGCCGTGATGGCCGTCCGCCAGGGCGTCTCGCTGTCGGCTGGCGGCGAGAAGTGCCTCACGGCGGACGAGCTCCTCCGCGCGGCAGCCGTTGCGCAACGGAGTGAGCTGCCGCTCGTCCTGCACTGCGTCCGGGGAACGGACCTGTATGTCCGGATCGAGCACCTCCTGAAGACGTCGAACGTCCCCTACCAGGTGGTGGCGCCGTTCCGCAGCGAGTGCGGCGAGTACATGGCCCGCCTCTATGACGGCATCTCCGAGTTCCTGCGGGCGACCCCCATGGAGAAGGGGCTTCGCTTCAAGGTCGCCGCGACCCCCGGCTTCCACGTGGCCGCGGCAGGGGCTTGCGCCCTCCATGCGGCCTGAGGGAAGAGCGGAGGCCATGGTCAAGCCGGGTCGTACGCGGCGGCTCCGGGGCCTAGGGTGCCAGCGTGCTTCCCAGGCACGGCTGGTGTTCCCTTTGGTCGGCGAACCTCGTCATCCCTCCGTCGGGTCCGCCGAGGACGTTCATGACGTCGACCAGTCCCTCCTCACCCATCTTCCGCCAGAACCCCAGCGAGGTGGGGATGCAGTTGTCGGCGATGACGAAGGGGAAGTGCTGGCGGATGCGCTGGAGGGCGCGACGGGCATCCCCGCCGCCTCTCTCCGTGTCGGGACGGTTGTAGCCGAAGCCGTGGATCACCAGGGCGTTCCTCGGTGCTTCCCAGTACGGGTCGGTCGTGAGCGAGCAGACGGCATGGACGGTGCCGTCGTCATAGACCAGGTCCCCTTCGGTGGAACCGTAGGGGCCTTCCTCCCCGTCCGGGATGCGGGTCATGATGCCTTCCGCTCTGCGGCTGGCTCCGTACGTGCCGTCTCGATCCGCCATGAGCCTTCCTGCCTTCCGTACATCAACGAGCCGCCCAGCAGGGCAACCTACGCCGGAAGACTACCGCTCCGGCCTGCACGAAACCCACTTTGTCCCCCTCAGGTCACCTGAACAGGGTGGCCCAACCGATAGGAAATGAAACGACATGGAGACCCATGCCCACGAGAACCGCATCGTCATCTACGGCTACGTTTCGGCGACGGCCATGGAGGAACTCGCCGAGCAGATCCTGATCGACGGCGTTCTCAGTTCCAAGGGCGGCAGCCGTTGCGAAACGGTCGAGGACGTCCTTGCCGTCGCGGCTCAGGCTGAGGCCGAGGGCCGTCCGCTCGAGTTCCACGCCGCCAGCCGCCACGTACCTTTCATCGGCGCGGAGGGCATCCTCAGGGACTACGGCATCGAGTTCCAGATCGTGGCGCCGATCCATGCCAACGGAACGGATTTCAAGGCCAGGCACTACGACGGCATCAACGAACGGTATCGACGGACCCCGTTGGAGGGCAGCAAGCCTTTCGGGATGGAGCGGCGCCTCGAATTCACTTCGTGAGCCACGCTCCACCCGTGGACGGCAACGTCAGTCGAGGGCGCCTATCGTTGGGCTGCCCTCCTGATCCTGGGAATGGCCTCGAACACCTCGAAGGTTCCCCGGCGGATCTCACGGCGGATTCCCCTCGTGTTGCCGGGGCCGTCCACGGAGAACTTCCCGCAGGCACGTACCGTGCTGTTCGCAGGATCCAGGGCGGCATGTATGCCGCCTCCCTCCTGCGCGCCCTGTATCTTCGCCGTGCTCGGAAGGAGGATGCCGTCGGCGGATGCGACCACGCACAGGTCGCAGTATTTCGAGTTGTTCCCGGCCGCGCTCCTGTACTCCGCGACAAGGTACGCATGATCCGTGCACAGGTCGCCGCCCTGGGTCCGCGCGGCATCCCCGTAGCCTCGGCGCAATACCATCTCATATTCCACCGGCTCTATGATCGGGGGGAACTTGAGGAACGGATGGTCCTCGCTTTCGATGGCGATCCCCAGATGAGCCTCCTTGTTGTCTGTCCTGATGAGCTTGTATTGCGTCGGCGTATTGTCCCTGATCCGTCCCGCAGGAGCGTTGTTGTCGACACGCACGACCCTCGCGTTCCTCGATGTCGCGAACTCGATCTTACCCGGCCTGGTGACGGGACGCCCAGGTATCCAGCGGACTCTGAACAGGATTTCCCTTGATGTCGGGGAGCCGGTGCTATCGAACTTTATCCTTCGTGTGGCCAAGCAATCCTTGTACATCTCCACTCCGGCCAGCGACAGGGCGGAGCGCACGTAGTCGTACTTCACGTCGTCCGAGAAATCGATGCTGCTCTTCTGCAAGACGTGCTGCGAGACAGCCTTGGCGTCGCTCGCGCTGAGCCCCACAGGAACGCCGTATATTATCGCGTTGCCCTCGAAGTTCCTGTTCCTGTTTTCGGCATGGGAGGCATCTAGGAGCGATGTCGCCATCAGCCTCGTCGTGCGGTCCAGCCGGACCCTCTCTATGTCGTTGTACGTGAAGTCCTTGGGATTGCAGTCCTGGCTCCGAGCCTCCGCAGTGAACATGAGCACTAGGAGCGTGGCGGGAACGATTTGCCTGAACATTGGTGCCTCCAGCAAGGGAAGACAACTCCAGCCCGTCCCAACATAGTCCCGATCTGGCCCGGTGTCGCCGCCAGAACCCGTGAGGGCCGTCCGAAACATGCGGCAGGTTTCGCGTCATGTGCACTTCCGCACCCGATGGGTCGCGGTGCCGAGCCTCATGCCGCCGGCCGCGCACCGGGATAGGATCGCTGATGGATGCCGCTCCTTCGGGACGCCGTGCCCTGCGCGAGCGTCCCGAAGGAGCGGTCGATGTCTGCAATCTCCGTCACCAGGCGCCACGCCTACATCTTCATGGTCGACGAGTACCTGATGGGGAACGTCGACCTCGAGGAGTTCGTCTCGACCTTCCTGCACATGCGGCGCGAGGACATCAACGGGGAATACGCCAGCAGGGAGGAGGGCTGGAGCCGGACTCCAGTCAGGAGCACCGACTGGGACGACCTGCACTCCGACCTCTTCTACGCCTGCGACGAGGTGCTGCTTTACCCTGAACTCGGCTACGGCCCCCACGACATCGACGAGGCCGAGTTCAGGGTCAGGCTGGTCGCGATCCGCACGCGGATGTCCGCCTTCGAGAGCGAAGCCGATGGCTCGTCCGCAGGCTGAACCCGTCATTCCTGCGGACGGGCCGTCGTTCCCATGGTCCGTCAGCGACGTGGTAAGTTCGAGGACACCTTCCGGAATGCCAACGGCAACGTCGTTAAGCGTGACCGCAATCCCCTGTGGGCATCCTGAGGAAAACCCTGTTACGGCGATTCACGACCTGACCCAAGGGGGTTACAGTCCTTCCATGTCCCTTACAGTTCTGCCCCTTAAGGCCGCTCGCGAGCGGTATCGCGAGTTCGACGGCATCATCTCGATCGAGGACGCCAATTCCGGCGAAGGCCTGCGCGTGCCTGCGTCGTCCCTGAGTTCCCTGCCTGTAGGGCCGCCCCCATTCGACATGGCCGAGGACGGCGAGGGGAGGGACGGCCCCCACCAGCTCGTCCTCGCCTTCGAGGACCTGGACGAGGAGGGGTACGGGGCCGCGACCCACCAGCAGATCGTCATCGCGCTCGCCTTCGCGCGGCTCTTCAGGGACCGCAGCCTTCTCGTCCACTGCGTCAAGGGGCAGGCCCGTTCACCGGCGCTCGCCCTTGCCATCCTGGCGGACCGTCTCGGCCCCGGCAGGGAGAGGGAGGCCGTGGTCGAGCTGCTCTACATCCGCCCCGACGACCCGCACGACATCCTCGGGCCGAACCTGCACGTCCTGAAGCTCGCGGACGCAATACTCGAGCGGAACGGGGCGCTGTTCCAGGCTTGGATGGCCTACGAGGCAATCCACTGGAACGACAAGCGGAGCCAGTACCGCTACTGGCGGATGGAGGCCCCGAAGCTTCTGCCTCCGGAACGGGAGACCTCCGAGGTCGCGTGACCTGTTTACGGCTCCGGAAACTGGTCGCACCATGTTCGGGCAGTTCCACGAGGGCCACCATGGCAGCCAACGCAACCGTCCGCACCGCAGAGGAGATCGTCGAGAGCATCGAGCTCAATCGCTACGAACAGCGGGACATCCACGCCTGCATCCGCGACGGGTACAAGGACGAAGCCGTCAAGATGCTGGCCCGCAGCGCCCGCATCCCCAAGGCGGAGGCCATGCTCGCAGTCGAGTACATGGAAGACGCCCTCCGGGGCCAAGCCGTCGAGTTCGTCGAGATCGAGGCCAAGGACGTGCGCTCCTACCCCCTGGACGAGTACCTCGACGGACGGCACGGGAAGGATGGCCCGGCCATCTACCTCGTGAGGGTGGGACGGGACATCTTCCAGTCGTCCGCGATCCTGATGAAGGACCGGAAGGAGCCGGAATTCCAGCACCGGAACGAATTCCACTACCTGTCGCGGGCGGACCAGATCTGGGAGATCAGGCCGAAGGCTGCGTGACGAACCCTGCCGTCAGGGAGCCGGCGAATGGGCCGTCCCGTCCAGCACCTCCTGGACCCGCTGGATGGTCTCCCGACTGTCATCCCGGTATGCGGAGGCGCCTCGCGACTGCCAGTCCCTGATGACTTCCATGGCCTCGCGGAGCCGGCTGATCCTGGCATCGGACGGAACGCTGTCGTACTCGCCGAGCTGAGCCTGGTGGGTGAAGAGCTGACGCTTGAGTTCCTCGAGGCTCAGGCTCTCCTTCCCGAATTCCCTGTTCAGGTCGTAGTTCCTGAGCCTGGTCTCCGCGTCGTTGCGCTTGCCTTCGATCAGCCTGCGGTAGCTCTCGTGCTCCTCGATCTCGTCGTAGACGGCGCGTGAGAGGTGGAACAGGAAGCCGATCGGATTTGCCTCGCCGTAGGCCTCCACGACGTCGAATGCCTCCTTCATGAGGTTGGCGTCGTCGAAACAGCTCCTCTCGAACCCGTCGCGTCCGAAGAGACGGCGGGTCCGTACGGCGTCCACTTCCCATGTGACCCGGAAGTCATCGTCAACGACGAGCACGAAGGGGAGGTATCCCGGTTCCGGGGCCGTGTAGCCATCCCTCTGGAGGAAGACGTTCAGTCCCTTGCCGTGGAACAGCTCCTCGACAACGAAGGTGCCCGTTCCGGGGACGTGAACCGTGCCGTTAGGGGACGAGGGCACGGGCAGGACGGAGAACTGGACGGACATGGCTTTATTCACTCCTTCGAGGTCTCCGCCGAGGATCGTCGGCGGCGAGTTCCTGACGCGTTGCCATGGACCATGGGGGATTGAGGCGCAAGGCAGAACCACCGCCCCAGCATGGTGCCCCTGCCTCCCTTCCTTGTGGCCGACGGGTTCGTGGGGAACGATTCCTCTTGGGCGGGGGATCAGAGGATGGGCGAGCTGGAAGTCAGGGTTGGGGACTGCCTCAAGACCGATGACGTCTCTGTCCGGATCGAGGAAGGACGGGAGCGGCGCTTCCGCACCATCGAGCGTCTGCACGGCCTGCACATCCCCTACAATCCGTGGCTCCCCATCATTGAGACATCCCACGACGCGAAGCTCCCGATCGCCCGTGACGTCGCCGGACGGGCGATCGCAGCCATGTGCCTCGCGGTCAAGGCGCAGGAGGGCGATGCCGGGACCGGATGGTCGCTCGTCGAACGCCTCAACGCATGGCCGTGGCTGACGCCAGGCGAGTTCGAGTACCTGCGGATGGGCGACGGGGAGGGCGACCGCATGACCTTCTCCTGGCGCTGGGAGAGCATCGCGGTCCTTCTCTGGGCGCTCCAGGTCCACGACCTCCCTTGGCCGTCCGAGCAGATCGGGACGATGGTGCCCTACCTGAAGGTGAAGGGACTCGGAAGCGTGGAGGCGTTGGCTGCCAAGGGGTTACGCCCGGTTTCGGAGATATTGGACGAGGCCGACCTTTACTACCGCCTCCACTGGGCCGTAAGGGACAACGAATCCAGGGGCTTGCCGCCTCCCGCTTCAATCGAGGGCGAGGTGACGTGGGAGCGCGACCGTGGCTTCCGCTGGCTGGTCTGCGAGCACAGCCGGGACTGGGACGACATCGTCCTGAGCACCTGAAGCCGGGCACACCGCCTCAACCGCCCATTGAAGTTCCGGCCGCATCCCAAGGAGAAGACAATGAATTCCGCACCCGCCCGTTCTCCCAAGGAGATCCTCGCCTCCATCGAGCTCAACCGCTATCAGAAGCATCAGCTCTGGATCGCCATGCAGGAGGACGCCGAGGCGGCGGTCTACCTGCTTTCGGCATACGCCGAAATCCCTGCGGATGAGGCAACGTCGGTCCTCGACCACTGGCGGAACCCACCCGCCGAGGTGAGGCAGGCCACGGACATCGTCGAGGTGAAGGCGGACGAGGTGAAGGTGCATACGCTCAGGGAGTTCGTGGAGGCCAGGAACCTCAACGTGGACGTGAACCTGTACTTCGTGCGTGCCGGCAACGAGTTCTTCGTCTCGCACGCCATCGAGCATGACGGGGTGGCCGAGTTCTCGGACCAGTACCATCGCCGCTATCCGGTCACCGGGGTGGATCAGATCTGGGAGGTTCGCCCCCGGGCGGCATGATCGACGTCACGCCCTGGCGCGTGCAGCGAGTTCCTTGCGCCACCTCAGGATGGCGTTCCTGCGCCTCCTGACGACAAGGGAGTAGATGAAGACCGCGACGGCCGTGGCCGCCCCTGCGCGCCACCATCGCATGTCCGCGGGCGGCTCGAGGAACTGCCATCCGGCCTGAACGAGCAACGGCTGCACGAGATGATCCAGCAGGAGGCCGGACGCGATGTACACGGCGAGGGCAGTCAGCCCGGCAGCGATGAGTTTCATTTGTCCTCGATGACGCAAGGTGAGTCGTCCCAGCGGAGGCATCGTCGGCCCGTCATGGTTAATGAAGCGATAACGGCCTGCCTTGCTCGTCCGCTTGCCCCTGTCATGTCGACATGCACCAATTCCTGAGCAAAGTGAGCTACCTTCGCGCGGCTTAAGGAGTTTCGGCATGTCACATCCCGTCCCCGAGGATCATCTCAAGCGCTGGGGCGCGGGCGACTGCCATGTCCTGACTATCGCACTCCACAGGAGGACAGGCTGGCCCATCGCCACGCTCCTCGACGCCCGCATCTGCGGAGGCGGTTACGGGGAGATCAACCAGTACGGCTTTCTGGTCCACTCAGGCGTCATCACGCCTGATGGAAGCTTCATGGACATCTATGGGGTCCACGACCGTGAGGGTCTCGCCGCGGTCGAGGACCGCTACCTCGACGAGTACGACCGCCCACGCTGGCTAGGCAGGGACCCTGTGGTCCCGGAGTGCGACCTGCTCGAAGTGCTCACCATCGAAGGCGAGGAGCTGGAGGAGGCACTGAAGGATGCCGAGGCGGCAATCGATGCCTACCTCGCACCAGCTATTGCCGCCTATGACGGGATGATGCCTCTCCGGGTGGGCTGATCCCGCTCAGGGGCTGGGCGCCTGCATGGCCAGCATGCGGTCGACCAGCCTGCGGACCTCGGCGCGCACGGCCGAGGCAGGAAGGATCGAGATCACTTGCTCCCCCGCCTCGACGCCCTCGGACCCGATCGCGTTGAGGATGTCTCCGCAATAGGAATCGAAGGTTCTCTCGGCCGTGAAACGCTCTTGGTTGAGGTCACCGATCTCCAGGATGGTCTCTACGTCCATCTTGATCGGTTGCGGCCTCTCCGGCTCGTACCCGCCGGCTCTCCGGTCGGCGAGCACCTCGTAGATCATGCCCGCGTGGGGAAGGTCGTAACTGCTGATGCGCAGGAGCAGTTCGTCGAGGTCCTCGCTCGACGCGGACATGGCCTGGTCCCGCGTCGGGAGCCGTTCCCTGATCTGCTCGTAGCGCTCCCATGCCAGCTCCCTGTAGGGAACGGCTTCCCGCGCGATATCGACTGCGGTCCTCTGGCTCGGCATCTGCTATCCCCCTGTCAGTGACGGAACGGCGAGGGCAGGCTGTCTGCCTCTTCCTCGTCGGCTCCGAAGAACCCCCCGAAGTCGGGCTTCACGTCGATGTCGATCGTGCTCGGCACCTCCTCGGGCTTGTAGTTGTCGAGCTGGGCGCTGACGAAATAGTTGGTTTCATCGATGCCGTAGGCCTTCATGACGGCCCGCGAGTCCCTGTAGAGCAGGGCACAGTCCTTGTCGGGGTCGTTCACGACGAACAGGCGCTCGCCTGCTCCCGTGTCGAGCCTGTACACCTGAGCCACGCTCCGGTCGTCCCTGACGAAGGTGATGTCGATGACCTGCTTGGGCTGGTTCCCGCTCACGATCCGCTCGGCCATCTCCTCGAAGCTCGGGGTGACGGTGCCATCCTCTGCCATGGCCATCTTGCCCAGTGAGCGGGATGTCATCCCGTCCGGCATGATGCAACCGACCTCGAGGACGTTCTTTGACAGCTTTACCTTGATGAACCAGTAGGGATCGACCTTCCCCCCTGCCGGGAGCACCTCGGGGAAGAGGTCGCGTACGCGGGCCTCGGCAACGGCCTTCTGGAGCGACCGTTCCGCAGCCATGAGAGTCTTGCACATCCCGGCGGTCATCTTGGATGCGGCCCCGACGGGCAGGGCGCCCTCGATGGCAAGGACGTATCCCTCGTACGAAACGAACGGACCGATCTCGAGCAGCTTCTTGAGGAAGGCCTTCTTGTGGAAGTGGCCCTGTCCCGGATCGTTGCGGGAAACACCGAGGCTCGCGAAGGTATCGGTCTCGGGCTTGTAGTAGCCCTTCAGGACGATCTTGGCCCGGCCGGCCTCGATGTCGTCCCTGAGATCGCGGAGGTCGGACGGGGCGTCAGCGACGGTGCCGTCTTCATGGATCACGACGGCTTCCGAGAACGGGTGCCCCTCCCAGTCGCTGGACACGAGGTAGGGAAGGTTCGTCTTGGCGCAGGTGTACGAGAAGAAGCCCATGGTCGGTCAGTCCCTGTCATTCCAACCCTCGATAACCAGGGGGCTTGCCAGGGACAAGGCGGCTTCCTGGCCGATCAGACCTTGGGACCGGACGCTCTCTGCTCGATCTCCTGCTGCCGGTCCGCGTAATGGGTCAGGATGCCCCGCCAGCAGCCCTCAGGGAGCGTCGCGATGACCTCTCGCTTCAGATCCTCGCTCTCCTCCCTGAGCAGGGCAACGAGCTCGTGCCCACGACTGTGGTAGACGTTCTCGAAGGTGGTGAGCCTGTTGGTGCTGCTGCGGACCTCCTCGATCAGCTCGTCGTCCCTGAACTCCAGCTCCACCGGGGCTTCCGGCTCGAAGCCATCCCTTCGGCGCCTTCTGACCTCCTCGTAGATCGCGCCAAGGTGAGGAGGACGGTTGCCGTAAAAGTCGCCGATCAGCGACTCGAGGTCGGACGTCGAGGCATTTGCCACCTCCTCTGCGGTCGGCAGCATCTCCGAGATTTCGTCGTAGCAGTCCCAGATCCTCTGGTGATAGGTCGCAAGATCACGGGCCACATCCATGATCTCCTTCAGCTTCTTCTTGTTCGCCATCTGAAACACTCCCTTGCCGGCCCGCATCTTGGAGGCGCGGCCCGAAATCCGCCAACTCCGCCGATCACCGCCTCGGGGCCGACATGGCCATCATGCGGTCCACGAGCCGCCGGACCTGCCCGCGCAGGCTCGACGGTGGAAGGATCTCCAGGACTTCCTCCCCGGCCGCCACACCCTCCTGCTGGACGGCGCCGAGGATGATCCCGGAATAGGCATCGAATGAATGCTCGCAAGACATCCGCTGATGGTTGAGCCTGGAAATGAGCATCGCCGTCTCGACATCCACCCCAAGGGGATGCGGCCGCTCGGGTTCGCTCCCGCTCGCGCGTCGGTCGCGCAGGGTTTGATGGACGAGGTAGGCGTGCGGCACCTCCTGTGTTCCGCCGAGACGGTCCAGGAACTCGTCGAGTTCGTCGCTTGAGGCCGACGTGATGTGTTCAAGAGGCGGCATCAACGCCGTGATCTGCTCGTACAGCTCCCACGCCCGTTCCTTGTCCCGGATGGCTAGTCGGGCCATCACGATCGCGGTCTCGTCGGACATCGCCGTTCTTCCTCTCGTCATATACGTGGACTGTTACCATCGACGGACGCGAAGGAAAGCTTCCTTTCCAGCGTCTGGCGCACGACGACCCTGGCGGCGCACGGCGGCAGGATGTCCACGACCTCCTGAATGACGGATGCATCCGCCGACTGGAGGATCCCGATTATCTCGTGGCCCAGCCTGCTGACGGTCTGCGCGTGCCGCTTCCTGTCGTTGTTGAGGTCGTGAATCCGGAAGTACCAGTCGGTCTCCAGGTCGATCCGGCGCGGGTTCCCGGGTTCCTCCGCCTCGCTCCGCCGCCTCGCGCGCAGGACGTCGATCACGGGGCCTAGGTAGGGGAAGTCGTGCCCCTGGAAGGCGAGCACGAAGTACTGCTCGATCTCGTCCGAGGCATAGGTGGCCAGCTCCTCCACGGTCGGCATCAGCGCGATGATATCGTCCTCGGCCTGCCAGCCAAGGCGCGTGGCCTTGGCCGACGCATGGGCCAGCACGACGGCCATCTCAGTTCCCGACATCGCAACCCGCTCCCTGTTCGGGCGCATCATGGCCCACGGGGGCGCATCGCGCCAGAGGCAGCCCGCCCGAGATGATCCAAGGTTGCGCCGGCAGGACTCGTGTGGGCCAAATTGGCTCAGGAGCGTTCTGCCAAGGATTCCTTCGGCCGCACGATCCGCCAACGAGGACGACAAGTCCCAACAAGGATCGCATGGGGCCATGCCGATAGACGTGAACCATCTCGACAAGACCGCCGTCGTCACGTTCGCCGAGGAGTTCTCCGCCTTCAGGACGTGGGACGGCTCGTCGGGATGGGACACGACCGGGGGCGGGCAGTGGACGGGCAACAAGTACGCCCATGGCACCGTTCCCTGGAACGACGAAATCCAGTGGTACGTGAACCCGGGATATTCCCCGCCCCCCGCCGAGCCGAAGCTGCCCAATCCCTTCAAGGCATCGGGCGGGGTCCTCACGATCACGGCCGCACCCGCCGATCCGGCGGCCCAGTCCTACCTCCTCGGACAGCAGTACACCTCCGGGATGATCTCGACGGTCAGCTCGTTCAGCCAGACCTACGGCTACTTCGAGATCAGGGCGCAGGTCCCGGCGGGGAAGGGGCTGTGGCCGGCGTTCTGGCTGCTCAGCCCCAGCGGGAAGTGGCCGCCGGAGATCGACGTCATGGAGGTTCTCGGCAACAACCCGACCGAACTCTTCAGCTCCATCCACTCGGGCGTCCAGGGCAACGTCATCTCGACCATCGACAAGACGGTCACGGGCGACCTGTCCACGGGCTTCCACACCTACGGGGTCAACTGGCAGCGCGACTACATAGCCTGGTACCTAGACGGCAGGGAGATCCACAGGACGGCGACCCCGTCCGACATGCATGAGCCGATGTACCTGATCGCGAACCTGGCGGTCGGCGGCAACTGGCCGGGCAGCCCGGACGCGACGACGGTGTTCCCGGCCGAGTTCAAGATCGACTACATCCGCGTCTACAAGGAGAAGCCGACCTACCGGCACCGTTTCAAGTAGGGCGAGGGGCGGGCTGCGTCGTGGAATTTCACCGTTTCAAATTTGAAATGCGGGGGCACGGGGAGCGATGGCTGCCCGGCCTTCCGCTGGGATCGCTTGGAGGTCATGGAGTGGGCTCGCCCACGTCCTCTTCCTCGCGCTCCTCGGCACGTGCGTATTCCTTGATGATCTCCTCGAGCCTCGGGTAGTCGGGGAAGCCCATCTCGGCCATGCGCTCGCGAAGCGTCTTCTCCCCGTGCACCACGGCGATGGTCTTGATGGCGCCGTCCCATCTGGTCAGCCCCGTTCCCGGCCTCACGGTCAAGGGCTTCAGGTCATTGAGGCCATCCTGCACCTTCTGGCGAGCGCTCTTCCGGCCGAGGTCCAGCTCGGTGAGGCAGTACTCTACGGCTTCCTCCTCTGTGGAGTCCCACATGACGAAGTCATCGATGTAGGTACTGAAGGACGCCAGCTTGCCATCCGGCTGCTTCAAGATCACATTGCCCATGCCATCCCCCTCGGCCCCTGCTCATGGATTCTATTTCGATCCCGGCGCGGATGCCTCGAACTCAGCTACGATGCCGTCGATCGGATAGTCCGGGAAGCCCATCTCGGCCATGCGCTCCCTCAGCCTCTCCACGCCGTGCGCCTTGGCGATCCTCTCGAGCGACTCGTCCCACAGGGAGAGGTCGCCGACGGCATTGTAACCGTTCTTGATCGATGCTTTGAAGGCAGGCATCCGCTTCGCCTGTGCCCTGAGCTCGCCTTCGTTCCAATGGCTCACGAGGTAGGGTTGGACCTCGATGCCCTTCATTCCCCAGCGGTCGAAGTCCTCCACGTAGGTGCTGAAGCAGGCATAGCGGCCATCCGGCTGGTTCACGATCCACCAATCGTCGAACTCGTTCCGCATCGCGACGAATTCACTGCCCATGGTCCCCTCCCTGCGATCCGATGGCCTATGGCTTACCTGCGCGGTGCCGCTGCGGCCTCGTCTTCGAGGTTCCACTTCGCGAGGATTTCATCCAGCGGATAGTCGGGGAACCCGATCTCGGCCACGCGCCGCCTCAGGTAATCCACGCCGTGCTTGGCCCCGAGTTGCCCGAGGGAGGCGTCCCACCTGAAGGTGCCCGGCCCCTTGTTGTCGGCGCCGGACCAGATGTACGCGTCCAGCATCCCGCCCTTGACCGAGGCCTCTGCCTCATCCCGGGTCATCGCCATCTTCCGCTCGCAGAAGTCCATCGCGCCATCCTTGGACGCACGCCAGAAGTGGAAATCCTGGATCGTTGTGCTGTAGCCCGCCAGCATCCCGTCCGGCTGCCTCACCACGTAAAAAGTCATCTTCCCCCTCCTATCAGCGTCCGGCCTTGGGGCCGTCGTTGCCCGGCAACTCGTAGCCGCGTTCCCGCAGGAACGACGCCATCTCGGCCCATGCCTCCGGCGAGGAGTCCCTGACGTGGGACCAGTCGTAGCCCCCGTTGATCAACTGGAGTTCCTCCGGCGGCAACTTCCCGAAGCCGTCAGCCAGGCTGTACACGTCCCAGAAGTCTTCTTCCTCGATGCCCGCCTCTGGGTCTCGCATGAAGTGGACTACAAGCGCGCGGTCCGGCGTCATCTCGTAACTGTCTTTCATCGGCCATCTCCGTTGAGCGGACCATAGCAAGGCTGCCCTGGCCGGACGAGGGGGCTATGCTCCGGCCTCAGCGGTGGCCCCAGGTGCCCAGACCGGGTTCCTGCTCGGGACGCTGCGTCTCCATCTCCTGGATTTCGTCGAACCGTGCGCGGACGCTCGGGCTCATGTGGGCTTGCGGAAGGGAGGTCTCGGCGATGATGACGAGCGGTCCGGGGTTCGTGGAGAACCTGTCACGGATGCTCTCCAGCAGGCGGACGGCGTATTTCTCCGTGTCACCCTCCAGGCCGTCGAAGTCGAGGTGAAGGATGCCGCCCGCGTCGAGCAAGGGTCCGAGGGAGTCCACCCAGGCCCGGACGTCATCGAGTGACTTCGGGCATTCCACGTACTCGACAGGGGCGCCCGTGCGCTCGGCGACCAGTCCCGCGATCTGGGTGGCGAAGGTCGGGGAATGACCCGCTCCCTTGCCTTCGTCGGTGAAGAGAACGGTGTGGACGTTGCCGATGCCTTCCTGTGAATGCCAGTCGACGAGCTTCTCGGCGGCCAGCCTGGCCTTGTCATTCAGGGGGAATTCGTTGTCGTGACCCATTGCGCTCGCCTCCCGGCATCTCGTGCCCGTCCCCTTTCCTACGGGATCGGGCGGCAAGTGTCAGCATCCGGCACGCATGTGGCTCCAAAGGATTCGCTTCCTGAGGACTGAATCCATTGCAAAGGCCCCGCGGATCGTGTACTGCCCGCCTGAATTCTGGAGATACCCATGATCATGAACGCGAAGGCCCGACAGATCAGCGTCTGGGACACCGTCGACCTCGCCGTGCGGCTTGCCGTCCACACCAACGATCCGAAGGCGTGCAGGCACGCGATGCGCCTCCTCGTCGAGGAGCTCGGCGACGATGTCCCGCTGCGGCAGGCGTTTCTCCATGCCCTCATCAGCCATGCGGAGGTCGGCTCCAGCCGCGGCGTCGGACGGGTGCTTGCCTACGAGCACGCGGCGCAGGCCTATCTGGAGATGCGTGACGGCGTGAAGGTGCGACAGTGCGACGTCGACCTGCTGATGATCGCCAACAAGGTCGGCCCCGGCAAGCGGAGCGCCCTCGAGCACGTCCTCCGGACGGGGGAGGGTATCGGCGCGGCCAAGCTCGCCATGCTCCTCGTCCTCGCGGCCGGCTACCACGGCGAGGACGCACGGGTGAAGTTCTACAGGCTGCAAGGCGGCGACAGCTACCACCTGCCCGGCGCGGTCTTCGAGAACGAGGCCAAGGACATGCGGATCGGTGGCATGTTCGCACCCGTGCACATCCTCAAGGCGGCAAGCGAGATGGATCCGGCGGTCCTGGCCGCGTAGGTTGCTGCCAGTCTCGGTATTTTTCCCAAAGGGCGATTGACGGCAGGAGAGGCGGCATGAGCAGCGAAGGCGGGCAAGAGATCGATCGCGGGGAATGGGGTGCCCGGTTCCTCGAGTTCATCATCCCACGCCTCGCCGGGGACGATGCCGACAAGGAGCAGTCTCTCGAGATGATCTTCTCGGCCTTGGAGAAGAGGTACCGCGAGGGATTGAAGGATGCTGCCTACATCGCGAGCAAGTTGGCCGAGAGGGACGAGAAGTCCCGCCGGGTGGCTTCTGTTCTTGCCAGCTCATTCGACAAGCTGGAGCAGATCAGCATCAGCAAGGACGACGGCAGGCGTCTTGCCGCCATGGACGAGCGGCGGGCTGCTTCCGAAGAGGCCACGCCAGCGCCAGGCATCCGGTAGGCCATGTCCATTTGCAGGCGGCTTCGCTATGGTCGCCGGAGGTTCAAGTGAGGGAAGGGGCGCAACGATGGCAACGGTCAAAGGAATGAAAATGCCGAAGCAGGAATGGCGCGACCGCTTCGTTGAACTGATGCTCCCCCGCCTGGCCGGGAACGACGGGGACAAGGTCCGTACGATGGCGCTGGTAGCCGATGCTTTTGACCAGTGTTTCAAGGAAGGCATCAAGGAGTCGGCAGCCTTCATCAGCGACATCGGGAATCGTGACCCGCGGATCGGCCCGGTCGCGGAGTTGCTCGCCGACGGACTCAGGAAGTTCGAGGCGGCGCACACGGTCCCAGAGGACGGCGACCGCCTCATGGACACCATGGACGACATCGAGCGGGCACAGGCGGCGGAGCCTGGGTTCCGACGCTGAACCGGGAGACGCAAGACATGAGCCCAGAGCAAGCCCTCGCGGACAAAATCAAGGCCGAGTACCCGAACCTCGTGATCGAGATCTCGGGTCCATGGGACAGGGAGGCCGTCTGGCTGGCGAATTTCAAGGACGTCGAGTTCAGCTACAAGTACATTCACCCTGGCTCATCGGGAGCAACGATGATGGAGGCGCTCGAGAAGGGCTACGAGGCTGTGCTCGAGTGGGCGAACCGCATGCAGGGCCCGGCTCCCCTATAACGCAATGCATCAGGGGAGGCGACATGCCTCCTCGGGTCGAAGTTCGTGGACGTACTGGGCACCGACCCAGAACGTATGCTTCGAGTGCCACGACACGGAGCTGACGAAGGCCCTGTCGCCCTCGCGCCTGTGGATCGCCACCTCCGTGTCCGGGTAGCCGGGATGCCCCCTCAGCACGTAGGTCGGAAGAGGTGAACCCCAGTCATCGTCGTCGAGATGATCGTCCATGCTCCCCTCCTTCGTCGCTCGTTCCAGTAGGATCACATCGCCAATGATGCGGGCGCGGCGTCAACCGACGCCTTGAAGACGCGCTGGGAGGCAACGCACTCCTCGGCGACGATGTCGTTGCGCTTGCCGAGGTAGGTCGGCTGGAACAGCGAGCCGCCCTCGTAGGCGTAGAGGTAGCGGATCTCCACCACCTCGCCCTCGACTGGGACCGCGTGGTTGGCCGGAATGGTCACGTTGCCGACCGAGATCGGCTGCCCGTTGTCCAGCAGGTGGAGGCCGACGCTGCGCTGGTCGTTGACCTTGCCCACCACCGCGCTCAGCGACTGCCAGAGCTTGAACTTCACCCAGGTGGCCTTGCTGCCGGGCTTGCCGGGTTCGTAGCGGGCGTCCAGCCGCTTGAACACGATGCCTTCCTCTCCGTTGGCGCGGGCGTACTCCAGGAGCTGGCGCTTGGCCTCGGTGCCGATGGCGGTGCGGACAGGCACGATGGCCGCCTCATCGGCCGGGATGCCCACCTTGTCCATCAGGGCCAGCCGGAAATCCAGCGGCATGGCGCGGTAGTCGTTGCCGTCGAGTTCAAGGACGTCCCAGAAGTAGAACACGTCACCGACCTGCTCGCCGTCGAGGACGAACTGTCCGCCGGCCTTCTTCGCGGCGGAGGCGATGGGCGCGCTCAGGGGGACGGTCTGCCCCTTCCGGTTCCCGCCCGTGACGTTGCCGTCCTTCGAGATCAGGATGCGGCGCTCGCCGTCGAACTTGAGCTGGCCGACCCAGTTGTCGTCGCGGATGACGGCCTCGAGGGTCGTGTCGTCGATCGGGTTCAGGAGCTGCGGGACGACGCCGCTGGACTCCTTGGCGATGGTGGCGATGGCCTCGGCGGTCATGCCGTCGCCGAAGCGGCTGCCGTCGATCGGGACGTACCCGTCGCCGACCTTGGCGAAGAGCTTCGAGTTACACTGCTTGCGTGCCTCTGCGTAGGGAACAGGGCCCTTCGTCACCAGGCCCGTCTGGAGGGTGCTGCCGCGGCGCCCGTTGGCGTACTTCACGGACCACAGGTCGCCTTCGGGCTCGATGGCCAGCTTGTAGATCTTGTCCGCCCCGCCCGAGGTGTTGTGGAGCGTCACCGAATAGGACTCGGCTGTCTCGGGGGCTTCGTAGGGCAGGGACTTCGGCTTGGCCATGCAGGGAATCCTTCTTCGAATGTCCGCCATGTATGAGACGGGCCGCAGTTCCTGTCAACAATATAATGGCCGCGCTTGGGGCTTGCAGGCGCGGCCCGCAGGCTCTCCAAGGGAACACCGAAGGGGAACGGGATCATGACCGACTGGAACAAGCTGGACGACGAGCGCCGCGCGGCAGCGGACAGGGAGTGGGAGAGCTACGACTTCACGCCCTGGGAGCCGGAGGACACGAGCGGCTGGTCGCACGAGACAGGCGCAGGCGAGTCCGAGTGGTCGCGTCCGGTCTACTTCGTCAATCCGCACGACCCCGAGGCGAACACCATCGAAGGCCATTTCGTGGTCCGCTTTGCATCGCTGTCGGCCGAGGTCGTGGACGTGTACGGACGCATCAACGGCGAGGACATCGGCCTGCGCGTCACCGACGCACCCAGGCCCTGAGATCACAGTCCCGGGGCAGGGGCCTTCACGACCGGGAACGGCTCCCCTGCCTTGATGAGGACGATGTAGGCGTCCCGGTTCTGGATGTGCGGGTCCCAGACGACGCCGAGCACCTGGTCCGCCGAGAGGTCGATCTCGACCGTAGGTCCGTACCAGCTCTCGGCGTACTCTCGGTCGGGGCTGACGAAGAGAATGCCGACGGTCATCCCAAGCTCCTCGAAGGATTTGATGCCCCTGGCCCACTCGGGAGCCTGCGGACGCCCTTCCTCGCGCAGCCCCAACTGCTCCCAGATGATGTTCGCGTAGGGGATGCCGAGCTCCGGATCGCCTACGCCTTCCATCCAGTCGTCGTGGTGGTCCCAGTCGCTCTCGCTCCACCAGTGGCACTTGCGGGCGGGAGGCACGGGGCCGTCGAGGAAGCCGGGCGTCGCGGTCCCATGCCACATCCTCATCCCCTCGAACTCCCTCGCGTCCATGCCTTTGCTCCCTGTGCGATCCAATCAGGGCGCGGGGCAGGGAATGGCACAATCCGAGGGCAGGATTCGCGGGGTTAATTGTTGACAAGGATTTGGACTCGGGTAGATTGCGCCTCGAATGAGTAAAGATCCGATGAGCGCGAAGCCCTCCAAGTCCAAGAAGACGAAACTCTCCTTCGGCAACCTTGCCCTCCTGGAGTGGCTGTGCGAGCGTCCCTACGGACGCATGTTCACCAACCACAACATCAATCCCGTCACTGCGAGCAACGTCACCTACCTCTTCGAGATGGGCGATCCCGACGAGAACGGGAAGCGCAAGATCGCCAGGCACTATCCCTCCAACTCGACAGGGGGCAAGGCCGACGAGGAGAACGTCGCCTTCATGAAGCGTTTCGGCGGGAAGGTCGGCGGACCCGAATGCTATAGGCTCTCCCGCGCCGGCTTCACCAGGTCTCTCAGCGCCCTCAATTCCTCCATCGACGGCAAGGACGATTACGACAGGTTCATCGCGACGCTCGAGAGGCAGAGAAACCCATTCCATTTCTCCGAGCTGCTCTACTTCCTGACAGAGGCCGGTCTCGAGTACTGGAAGACGGAGGGCCGTGCCGAGATGGAGCGCCTCCGCGCTGAGGCCGCAGAGAAGCGGGAGAGCGCGGACCGCCTCGTGCTGCTCGGAGTCCAGAGCAGAATTTCTCCGCAGCTTCCGAAGCATGTCCAGGACGCGGTCAGGGCGGGCATCCCGCTCCCGAGCCTTGATCGCAAGCTCGTTCGCCCGTATGCCCTGGTCCGCGTGGTCAAGGAGACGGCGAACCGTCTCTACGTTGAGGACGTGGAGTACGTCCGGAAGGGGCAGGGTTCCGTGTACGGGATCATCGAGGGCAGGGCGCCGAATATGTACGTGTCCAAGGAGCACGTCATGCTGGACAACGCCACCCGCCCCGGAGTGGCGAAGGTCCTGGATATGGATGCCGAGTACGTCGACGAGGCCCAGAAGGTCATGCTCGACGCCATCGAGCGCATCCTGCCGATCCTCCGGGAGGCCGATCTCCGGCTGAAGCAGAAGGCCGCCGGGCACGACGACATGATGAAGGAGTTGCTCGAGTCCTTGGGCAAAGAGGCGGACGACCAGTCGCCCGCGCCGGGCACGTCCGGGACCGGGGCCAAGCCGCGGCGGCGCAGGTAAGGCACCCGACCATGAAAATCACGCGCAGGGACTTCGTCGCCGCTGGCGCGGCCGCCATCGCACTGCCGACGGCGGCTCTCGCCGGACAGCGAGAAATCCTGAACGACGCGAGCGGACTCAACCCTACTCCCGTCACCAAGCACGTGATCGCCCCTGATGGGCGGGATGCGTTCATCAAGGCCCTTCGCGACGAGCTCAAGGAAGCGTCTCAGGCAGGCAGGCCCGTCGCACTCGGTGCGGCGAGGCACTCCATGGGGGGCCAGAGCCTCGCCCGTGACGGCACAGCCATCACACTCCCGCCATCGTCTCCCATTCCCGACGCCCAAGCAGGCACCTACACCGCCGGCTACGGCACTCGCTGGAGGGACGTCGTCCCGACGCTGGATGCGATCGGGTTCTCTCCGGCGGTCATGCAGTCGAACAACGACTTCGGGGTCGCGAGCACCTTCAGCGTCAACGCCCATGGGTGGGCCGTTCCACACGGCCCGATGGGATCGACCGTGAGGTCGGTCGAGATGATGCTCGCCGATGGAACGTTGCTTCGGTGCTCTCGGGAGGAGAATGTCGACCTCTTCCGCGCGGCGATGGGCGGGTACGGCCTTCTCGGGATCATCGTCAGCCTCGAAGTGGACATGGTTCCGAACGCACTGCTGCGCGGAACCGTGAAGACCCTTCCGGCGACGAACTTTGCCGACGATTTTCTCATGGCGCTGGCACCAGGTGCCACAGCGCTGATGGCTTACGGGCGCCTTTCGGTCTCCCGGCGGGACTTCCTCGAGGAGGCGATGCTGGTGACCTTCCACGGGCAGGATGCACCCGGTAACGACATGCCACCGATGAAGAAGAGCAGCATCGTGTCTACGGTCTCGCGCGGCATGTACCGGGCACAGGTGGGATCGGAGACGGCAAAACTTGCCCGTTGGTCGACGGAGAAACTGGCGACGCCGCGAATGTACTCGCGACCGATCACCCGCAACTCGCTCCTGAATGCGCCTGTCTCCAACCTGGCCAATACGGACCCATCCCGTACCGACATCCTCCACGAGTACTTCGTTCCGCCGGACATGCTGGCGTCATTCCTCGAGGCATGCAGGGACGTGATCCCGCGCCACGGGCAGGAGTTGCTCAACGTGACGCTGCGCTACGTAGGCAGCGACCCGACGAGCCTCCTTGCCTATGCGCCCTCATCGCGCATCGCGGCGGTCATGTCATTCTCGCAGTTGGTCACGCCGAGCGCCGAGGCCGCGATGACCCGCATGACGGAGGAGTTGATCGACCACGTGATCGCCCTCGGAGGCAGCTTCTACCTGCCGTACCGCCTGCACGCGCGACGGGATCAGCTTGCAAAGGCATATCCTCGGCTTGATGAGTTCGTCCGACTGAAGCGCCAGCATGATCCGAAGCTCCGGTTCCGTAATCTCATGTGGGATGCGTACCTGGCCTGATCCTGGAACCTTCGGCTTCCAACGCCATGATGAGGGAGATGAACGAGTCCCTCGGAAAGCGTGCACAGGACGAGGAGCGCTTCAGGGATCACCCGTTGCTCATCCCAAGGTACGCCGACGCGCCTAACCCCATCGGGTACACCCACTACGCCCTATGCCTTCTGGCCATCGGGTGTGGTTGCCATCATTTTCCGCACCGACCGCCGGACCTCGTCTGCGAGGTTCCGGCCCAATGCTTTCGGACGACTGGATAGATGGATCAAAGAATCAGGATCGAGGGGGCAACGTCAATTGGCAGCCCCTTCGCCAGCTTGCAGGCACTCCTCAGGCCCCTTCCACGGAGCATCCCCAAGCCGCTCTGGGTGACGGCGGCGGAGATGCTGGGCGCGGTCGCGCTTCCCCCGGCTGGCACGAGGGAGCACGAGGAGTTCATCCAACGGGCCGAGGAGGCCGACCGGGTCCGTCTCGCGGAGTTCAAGCGTCTCAGCGCCGCCTCGTTTGACGGTGGCCCCGGCGAACGCGCCGCCCTCGAGGAATGGGAACGGCTCAACCGCGACTTCTTCGAGGACCGCCCCCTGAGGCTCCATGAGTTTGGGCACGGCGAATGGCGCGTCCTCTGGAAGGGACGGCGCTTCCGCCGATGACGTCTTTACGGTTCCTTCACCTCCAAGTGCCATAAGGAACCCGACGTAAGAATGCGTCGTCGCGGCGACCTTACACGCTGCGAGCCTCAAGGAAGCCCCGCATGCCCCCACGTTTCGCGGGGCTTCCTTTTGCCCTTTGATGAAACTCTATGTTGCCAACCCGCATCTATGGCCATGCAGACGATCTTTTCCTTGCCGTTGGCATCGGCATCCGCTATGAAACTCCATGTTGCCACGCTTCCTTGCTGGCCACGCGATGTTTCGGAAGGGATCGATGCCAGGAAGGGCTTCCAACACGGTCGTACAGGCGCTCGAGGCCACGGGCCGTCCCATGAGCGCGGCCGAGCTGACCACGCTCGGGGTCTCACGCGCGACCCTGCGTCGGATGGCTGAGGCCGGCGACATCGAGCGCGCCGCCTACGGCATCTACAGGCTGCCCGTCCCCACCTCCGAGCACGCCGACTGGGCGGCACTCGCGCTGAGGGTTCCCACGGCGGTGATCTGCCTGACGTCCGCCGCGCGCTTCCACCGCATCACGCAGGACATGGCGCCGACGCTCGAGATCGCCGTCCCCCGGGAGGTCGGCAACGTGCACGGCGGCGCGGGCCGGGCGTTCCCGGTCAACCTCGACGTTATGCACTGGCGCACGGAGCTGGCCTTCACGGAAGGCGTGCAGGTCCACGAGATCGATGGGGTGCCCGTCAGGATCACGTCGCCGGAGCGCACGGTCGTGGACATGTTCCGGTTCTCCGGGCTGAACAGGTCGGCGCGTGTCCTGAAGGTCTCCGACGAGTCCTTCCTCGACTGCCTGCACCGGGCGCTGGACGACTACAACCGCATCGCCGACCGGGACGAGATCACCCGCATCGCACGGAAGTTCGGGGTGAGGGAGGGCATCTCGCCCTTCATGAAGAGCTACAACTTCTCGGTCGGCAACGGCTACCAGGCGCGCTGACGATCCACGCTTGACGCTTCCCCGCCCTGAGGTCACGATCCCAACAGCAGTGGACAGCGAGGCTGCCTTCGGGCCGCCACTGCAAGCCCGCCCTTGAGGCCTGTATTCCACGGTAAGGGGCACTCGCACGGCCGCGAGGCCATGATGGAGGCTCCTGCGGGGGCCTTTTTCATTGGAGCAGGGGATACGCCTATGGACGCAGCAAGGACCGCCGACAAGTACGTCTCCCGGGCAGGCGGCCCTCCGGTCCCTACGACCCGTGACGTCGCCGAGGACATCGTGACCCTGTCGAGCTTCCTCCTATGGCACGAGGACGACGACACGTTCGGCGGCGTAAAGGCCAAGGACGCCTTCATGGCCATGTGCCGCCTCCTCAACGTCGAGCCGCACAAGATCCGCGCGATCATCCGCGACTGACCCGCCCTTTGTGGGTTGGGAAGACCCGTCCGACAATCGTGGGATCGGCCACGAGGGAGGACGGTCCCGTGAAGAACATCGGCGCGAGCGTCTACACCAAGCTCAAGAACCACGCGCGGGACAGCGGCTTGGACATGCAGACTCTGCTGGCCCGCTACGTCCAGGAGCGCCTGCTCTACAGGCTCTCGGTCTCCTCCGAGGCGGAGAAGTTCTGCCTGAAGGGCGGTTTGCTCATCGCTGCCTACAACGACGGCAACCTGTACCGCCCCACCGAGGACATCGACTTCAACGGGTTCGACACGAACGGCACCGTCGGGGAGCTGGAGGATGCCCTGAGGCGCGTCCTGTCAGTCGAGGTGGAGGACGACGGCGTGACGTTCGACCTGTCGTCCATGCGCGTCCTCAAGGACCGGGACGAGGGCATCGTGCCGGGCGGCAAGGTTCTGCTGTCCGCGATGGTCCATACCGCGCGCGTCGACCTGAAGGTGGACGTCGGCTTCGGCAACGTGGTCACGCCCGACGTGAGGCTCATGGAGATACCGACGCTCCTCGGAGGGGCCGTGCCACGCCCGATGGTGCAGGCGTACCCGCTCGAGACCGTCATCGCCGAGAAGCTGCACGCGATGGCGCAGTTCGGGTCCGAGAACACGCGCATCAAGGACCACTACGACATCCTGATGCTCTCCCGGAACCATTCGTTCGACGGGGCGACGCTGGCCGACGCGATCACGAAGACCTTCTCGCACCAGCGCCGTCCCATCCCGGAGCGGTTTGCCTGCCTCGGGGAGGACTACGCGGACGACAATGCGAAGAAGTGGGGGCAGTTCACCCGCAAGGTCTCGGCGGGCTTCTCGAACTCCTTCGCGGACGCCATCGAGGAGATCAACGCACTCGTGGCGCCCGTGATCGCCGCCGCGCGGGGGGAGGGGAACGCTCCCGGCCTGTGGCAGCC